>ENA-ORTY01000040-ORTY01000040.1-human-gut-metagenome-genome-assembly--contig:-NODE-40-length-140530-cov-4.531803_pt1 | contig 140530 bp, 160 predicted proteins | sample MGYA00241917_ERZ509198 | MGnify/ENA primary metagenome ERZ509198 (study PRJEB26280, sample SAMEA2338857) | human gut metagenome | biome: human gut; feature: human-associated habitat; material: faeces...
ATACAAAGCAGCAAAAGCAAACAGCTAATGAAAACCGATTGGTTTTGAAATAAGCGAATAAAGACTCTCCCTTATGGGAGAGTCTTTTTTTGTCAGAAAACAGCAAAAATAGACAAGAATAGTCGGATATGCTATACTTAACATAATGAAGAAGGAGGCGGAAAGATGGAATTAAATAAAGTGATTGACTTGGAGGCACTGACTGCATCAGGGTTTCCTGAAGGATTGATTGAACAGGCAAGCGGATTTATGGAATTGATGATGCAATACAGATGTGCATTGATGGAAGTGGAGACGAAGCTGAATGTGTTGAATGCTGAATTTACCATGAAAAATAACCGCAATCCTTTTGAATCGATTAAGAGCAGAATCAAAACACCGAAAAGTATTCTTGAAAAGCTGCGAAGAAAGGGCTTTGAAATCAGCGTGAAGGGGATTGAGGAAAACCTTGCGGATGTGGCAGGGATTCGTGTGATTTGCTCCTTTCCGGATGATATTTATGCGACAGCGAAGATGCTGACGGATCAGGATGATATTCGCGTGATTCAGGTGAAGGATTATATCATAAACCCGAAGCCGAACGGCTACAGAAGTCTGCATCTGATTTTGGAGGTTCCGATTTTCTTATCGAACGAAAAGAAGAATATGAAGGTAGAGGTGCAGTTTCGCACGATTGCGATGGATTTCTGGGCAAGTTTGGAGCATAAGCTGAAATATAAGAAAAATATCGAAAATGCAGAGGAAATTTCCAAGGAATTGCAGAGATGTGCGGAGGCGAGCAGTCAACTGGACTTGCGGATGCAGGCATTGAGAGATCGAATTGAGGCGGAACGCGAATGAGCAAGGATGGAAAAAAGCCATTAGGCGATAGCAGTGTTTTTCAGAAAGGGCGCAAGGGCGCGATGCGTGTGATTTACGGACGAACGGCGATTATTGCGGTTTCGTTTCTGGCGCAGATTATTCTGATAGGCGGCGTAGTGAATTTCTTCCGTCCGTATATACCGATGTTTTTCGGCGGCTATATGGTGCTTGGACTTGGCATTGTGCTTTTGATTCTGAATAAGGAAACGACACCGGAAACAAAGCTGATGTGGACGGTCATCACGATGCTGCTGCCTCTGGTTGGCGCGGCGTTATATGTATATGTGGAAACGCAGCCGGGGTATCGGCTGTTGGCGAAACGTCTGAATGATATTTATAAGCAGACGGAAGCATTTGTGCAGCAGGATGAGGCGGTTCTGGATGCCTTGGAGCAGGAAGACATCGGGACGGCGCAGCTGGCGAGATATGTGCATAAAAACGGTAATTTTGCAACCTATCAGAATACAGAGGTGACATTTTTTCCGCTTGGTGAGGATAAATTTGCGGCAATGCTGACGGAGCTAGAGCGGGCGGAGCAGTTCATTTTTATGGAATATTTCATCCTGAAGGAAGGCTATATGTGGGAGAAAATTCTGGAGATTCTGGAACGGAAGGTGCAGGCAGGCGTTGAGGTACGGGTGATGTATGACGGAACCTGTGCGATGTTTGATTTGCCGTATCGGTATCCGGAGGAGCTTAAGGCGAAGGGCATGCAATGCAAGATGTTTGCGCCGATTCGCCCGATTCTTTCCACGCATTACAACAACCGCGACCACAGAAAGATTCTTGTGATTGACGGGAAGGTCGGCTTTACGGGCGGCGTGAATATCGGGGATGAATATATCAACCGTGTGGAGAAACACGGGCATTGGAAGGACACCGCGGTGATGCTCAAGGGCGATGCGGTGCAGGGGCTGACGATGATGTTTTTGCAGATGTGGAACGTAACGGAGAAGGAGCCGGAATACGGAAAATATTTGCAGAAGGCGGAGAAAGCCTCACAGGCAAAGGGCTTTGTATTGCCTTACGGGGACAGCCCGTTTGATGATGAACCGGTTGGCGAAACGGTTTATATGGATATTCTAAACCGTGCGAAAAAATATGTGCATATCATGACACCGTATCTGATTATCGACCAGAGCATGATTACGGCACTGACCTTTGCGGCGAAGCGTGGCGTAGATGTGAAGCTGATTTTACCGCATATTCCGGATAAGAAATTTGTATTCGCATTGGCAAAGAGCCATTATAAGGAGCTGCTCAAGGCGGGGGTGCGGATTTATGAATATACACCCGGCTTTGTGCATGCAAAGATATTCACAAGCGATGATGAAAAGGCGGTTGTGGGGACAATCAATCTGGATTATCGCAGCCTGTATCTACATTTTGAATGTGCGGCGTTTTTATATCAGGTGGAGGAAATCGCGGAGATTGAGAAGGATTTTCAAAGGACATTGGAAAAATGTCAGGAGGTTACCCTGGAAAACCGCAAAAAAGGCACTTTTTTCCTGCGGCTGGAGGGGTGGCTGCTGAAATGGCTGGCTCCGCTGATGTAAAAACGGGAAAAAGAAAAAGCAGATAGACCTTGCATTTTCTAAAAAAATGTGCTAAATTAAATACATTATTTTATGTACGAGGAAAAGTACATAGCATGCAGAAGATAACTATTTTACAAAAGAGGAAATTTTTATGAGAGCAAAATTCGTATCTGAAAATCTGAACGTCCTTCTTGGCGGCGTGCTGCTTCTGGTTTTGGCAGTGACAGCGGTCTTTTGAGTGATGCTCGGATTTTAGCGAATCGGCAGGAATGGCGATATTTGCTTTGACAGAAATTAGAACGACCCGGCAGCGCTCACTGTCGGGTCTTTTTATTTGAACAAAAGAGGAATACAGAAGAAGCACAAAGGAGAGATGGTTATGGAGATGACAGGCGCGCAGATATTGATGGAAACGCTACTGGAGCAGGGCACAGATGTAATTTTTGGCTACCCCGGAGGGACGGTATTGGATTTATATGAGCAGATTTACCGAAACGAGGGACGGATTCGTCATGTATTGCCCTCCCATGAGCAGGGAGGGATTCATGCGGCGGATGGATATGCCAGAGCAACAGGTAAAACGGGCGTGGTGCTGGCGACCTCCGGCCCGGGCGCAACGAACCTGGTAACGGGGATTGCGACAGCTTATCTGGATTCGATTCCGCTGGTTATCATTACGGGGAATGTGCCCACAACGCTGATTGGGCAGGATAATTTTCAGGAGGTGGATGTATTCAGCCTGACGTATGGGATTGTCAAGCACAGCTACCGTGTAGCGCGCGTGGAGGAGCTGGCGGAGGATATCCGAGAGGCGTATGCCATTGCGGCATCGGGCAGACCGGGGCCTGTTCTGATTGATATTCCGAAGGATGTCCAGCAGAAAAAGACAAGGTTTACGCCTAAGCCGCCTGTGGAAATTCCCAAAATTGCAGGGGAATATACCGAAAAGGAAATTGCACAGGCGGTGAAGCTGATGGAAAAGGCAAAACGTCCCTGCATTTATTGCGGCGGCGGTGTGATTATGGCGGATGCAGGGGAAGAAATTATGGAGCTTTCCCGCAGACTGGATGCGCCGATTTGTCATAGCCTGATGGGCGTGGATGCGGTGCCGACCGACTTCCCTGCAAGCCTCGGAATGTCTGGGATGCACGGACAATATGCATCAACAAAGGCGATTGCCGAGGCGGATCTGCTGATAGCTGTTGGGGCGAGGTTCAGTGACCGCGCGGTTGGAGATAAGCAGAAATATGCGGCGAAAGCGAAAATCATTCATATTGAAATTGATCCGGCAGAGGTGGATAAAAGCATAACGGTTGACCTGCCCTTGATTGGGGACGCAAAGGAGATTCTGGGGAAAATTCTGGCTGCGGTGGAAGGCGGCAAAAAGGAAAAATGGCAGGCGGAAATTGCCGAAATGCGCGCCTTTGGGCGGATGCACGCAACCGACTACAGCGGGAAATTAACACCCGATGCGATTATTGATGCGGTCAGCAGAGTCATGCCGAAGGATACGCCGATTGTAACGGACGTAGGGCAGCACCAGATGTGGGTGGCGCAGAGATACCCCTTTGCACAGCCGCGCACCTTCCTGACCAGCGGCGGACTTGGCACGATGGGCTTTGGTATGGGGGCGGCAAACGGTGCCTGCATCGGGACAGGAAGGAAAACCGTACTCTTTACGGGGGACGGCAGCTTTGCGATGAACTTTAACGAGCTTGGGACAGCGGTGACGGAAGGACTGCCTGTCATTGTGGTGCTGATGGATAACGGTGTACTGGGGATGGTACGGCAGCTGCAGAGGTTTTTCAGCAACGGGCATTATTCTCAGACGACAACAAACAGAAAAACGGACTTCGTTGCATTTGCAAGGGCAATGGGGGCAGAGGGATACCGTGCGACAACAACGGAAGAAATGGCGGATGCCATGCAGAAGGCGAAGGCGGCAGAAGGGCCTGTTGTGATTGCATGCGAGATTGACCGAGAGGATATGGTATACCCGATGGTGCCTTCAAACCAATCCATTGATGAAATGATTTTGCAGGGAGGTCGGTAAGTATGAAAAAATATATGATAGGGCTTTTGGTAACGAATAAATACGGCGTGCTGACAAGAATTGCATCGCTTTTTGCGCGCAGAGGATATAATATTGATACGCTGACGGTTGGGGAAACGGTGAATCCGCAGGTTTCTCGTATGACGATTATGATTACGGGGAATGACCATGACAGAGACCAGATGATCAAGCAGCTGAGAAAGCTGCACGATGTGCATTTTGTAAAGGAAATGGTGGCGGAAAAATCGGTTTGCAGAGAGCTGGTGCTGTTAAAGGTGGCAACAGACCGCAGTAACCGACAGGAAATCATTGATGCGGCGAATGTATTTCGCAATAAGATTATTGATTATTCCACCGATGCGATTACGATGGAGCTGACAGGGGAAACGAAAAAGCTGGATGCGTTTATCGAGTTAATGAAGGAATACGGGATTCTGGAGCTGGGGCGAACAGGCGTGGTTTCGCTGAAGCGAGGGGACGAATGTCTGGACGGAACAAACAGCAGGAGTCTGAAGAAGCCGAGAGTAAGAAAAAGAAAAACAGAAGAATAAGAGAAGGGCGGTCTGCAACAGACCGCTTTTTTGTGTGCGGAGGGCGAAAAAAGACGGATATTGCAGAGGAAAAAGGGGCATCACCGACAGCGTTTGACAGGATATGCAAAGAAGAAATGGTATCTTTGTAGACAGGAATGGAAAGATACGATTTTCAGTCTGGCAAAGAGAAAGTGCAAAGGAGGATGCAGGATGCAATATCAATTTGACGGTGAAAGGGAACGCAGGGCGGAATTTGCCATGCCGAAGCGGACGAAGCAGATGGGCGGCATTGAGCAGCGGCTCAGAATCTTTGTAGAGGATTATGTATATACATATCTTTATCAATATGGAAGAAGCGGCGGCGGAGCAGAAAAGCTGGCGGCGCTGGTCGGGAAATATTATGAGCTTGAGGGGCAGAGGGTGCTTTTGATTTCGGGCGCAATACAGGCGAAGGGAACGGTGCAGGAAGGCGGCACAGAGCGATTTGGCGACGAAACATGGGAATACATCGGCGGGCAGTTGCAGCAATACTTTAAGGGGATGACGGTGGTCGGCTGGGTGCATTGCCAACCGGGCTTCGGGGCATTTCTGACGGCGAAGGACGAGCAGTTCCATCGGGAATATTTCAAGGAGGACTGGCAGGTGCTTTTTGCGATGGACACAGTGGACAGGCTGGACAGCTTTTATCTCTATAATGAGGACGGGAGTGGACTGCGGCAGGCGAGAGGGTATTTTGTATACTATGACAGAAACCGGGAGATGCAGGAATATATGCTTGATAACAGCATGATTCGCCCAAGGGAGGAAGCGGCAGAAATTGAGACTGTGGCGGAGCAGCCGAAGGAGGGCGCAAGGCGGCGGAAGAAGCCCACGCAGGAGGAGCGGATGGATGCGGCAAAGGAGATTCGCAGGGTGCTGCAAAAGCGCGAAACGGTGGTGAAGCAGGCAAAAAGGGAGCATGATCTGATGCTGTTGGCGGTGAGCGGCGTGCTTTGTGTGGTGTGTGTGTGCATGGGAATGGCAATGATGCAAAGCCTTGGCAGATTGCAGCTTGTGGAGAAGGAATTGACGGCAATGCAGACCTCCTATCAGACGTTGGCGGAAAATCTGGAGGATGCGAGGGTGCAGAGCGTTTTTGCGGTGCAGAAGCAGCCGCAGACCGCAGAGGAGCAGCCGGAACAAAAGCGAAGCTATACCGTGGAAAGCGGCGACAGCTTAGGATTTATCAGCAGGAAATTTTACGGAGACAGCAGCGGGATTCGGAAAATCATGGAGGCAAACGGATTGGCAAATGCAGATATGATTTTCGAGGGGCAGACACTGCTGATTCCGTAAGGGAATACGTTAAAATTGGAGAAAGCCTATGGTTTTGAGAGAAGCCATGGGCTTTTTTTATTTTGGGAAAAGGGGGTTGACAGAAGGACAAGGAAAATGATACATATATGCAAGAACGAATGTTCTGTGCAGAAGGGAATGTAAGTTCTTGTTTTAGAGAGGGGGAGAAGGCTATCTGGAAGGCGTATGTGAGAAGGGGAATGAACAGCGAGAAGGGACAGATGAAGCTTCGGCTGCTGGATTGGGGCTGCACGGTGGAGCGATGCAGGCGATTGCAGGAGGAGCTGCGGCGGCTGGAGGAGCCGGAGGGGACAGAGAATGCTTTCTTGCAAGAGGAATTTAAAGCGGAGCGGGCGCGGCTGGAAGGAAGGCTTGCGGAAATCTGGAGAGAGAAAAAGCGGATGGATGCACTGCTTGCAGGACTGGAGGAGAACGAGCAGGAATACATCCGACTGCGGTTTGAGAAGGGATACGGAATTGATTACATCGGCAGGAGGCTGTATATCAGCAGGGCAACGGTGTTTCGGATGCAGGACAGGATTCTGGAAAAGCTGCGGCAAGCGGAGATTGAGACTCCGTGAGACTAAGGGGAGGGTATATTGAAGGAGCAGCGGAGAAAGGAGGCGATGCAAATGTGGAAAAGAGACAGGAGTTAAGCGAAAAGCAGGAGGAATTTTGCAGACTGCTGGCAGAAGGTAAGACAACAGGCGAAGCAGAGCGGCTGATTGGGTTTTCCAAGGGATATGGCTGGAGGCTGATGCGGAAGGAGCATATCCGAAGGGCAATTAAGGTGAGAAAGAACCCAAGTGCGGCAGATGCGGAGGAAACGCAGAAGGGCGTACAGCAGACGGAACAGCCGAGAAAAAGAGAAACGGCGAAGAAGGCCGAGATTCTCAGCTTTCTGACGGAGGTGATGCGAGACGAGGAGGAGGCCGACCTCAAGACAAGGATGAAGGCGGCGGAGCTTCTGGGAAAGAGAGAAAGCCTTTTTGAGAAGAAAACGCCGATGGAAAAGGAAAGCCGCGTAATCATCGTGGATGACCTGCCATGAAGGAGATACGGTTAAGCGAATGGATCGGAGAGGGGTTTTATGACATCCACAGAGACATTCGGGAGGGCAGGCACACACATTACTGGCTGAAGGGCGGCAGAGGAAGCGGCAAATCCTCATTCCTTTCACTGGAAATTTTGCTGGGGCTGATTGCAGACAGGGACGCAAACGCAGTGGTGCTGCGAAAGGTGGCGGCGAATTTGCGGGACAGCGTATTCGAGCAGATGAACTGGGCCATTCATGCTTTGGGTGTGGAGGAGGAATGGGAGAAAAAAATCAGCCCGATGGAGCTGATCCGAAAGGGGACGGGGCAGAAAATCCTCTTTCGGGGATGCGATGACCCGAAAAAGTTGAAATCCATCAAATTTCAGAGAGGGTACGCGAAATTCATCTGGTATGAGGAAGCGGACGAATTCGGCGGCATGGCGGAGCTGCGAAGCCTGAACCAGAGCCTGCTGCGCGGCGGTGAAAAATTCTGTATTTTTTACAGCTACAATCCACCGAAGCAGGGACGCAGCTGGATAAATCTTGAGACAGCAGAGGAACGGGCAGACAGGCTGATTCATCACAGCACATATTTACAGATGAAGGAGGAATGGCTCGGAAAGCAATTTCTGGCGGAGGCGGAATATATACGGAAGCGGCACCCCGAAATCTACCGACATGAGTATTTAGGAGAGGTGACGGGGAGCGGCGGCGAGGTATTCCGAAACCTGATGCTCAGAGAAATTACGGATGCGGAGATTGCCGCGTTTGACCGCCTGCGGCGCGGACTGGACTGGGGGTACGCAGTAGATCCGCTGCACTACACGGTGAACCACTACGACAGGATGAGACGGCGGCTGTATATTTTCTACGAGCTGCGGGCGCAGGGGATGAGCAACCGCAGACTGGCAGAGGAAATCAACCGAGAGAACCCGAAGCATCGGGAGGTGATTTGCGACAGCGCGGAGCCGAAATCCATTGCGGAGATGCGCGAATACGGCGTAGCGGCGATTGGGGCAAGGAAGGGCCCCGACAGCGTTTATTACGGTATTAAGTGGATGCAGGACTTAGAGGAAATCATCATTGACCCGAAAAGATGCCCTGAGACGGCGAGAGAATTCAGCAGCTATGAATACGAAAGCGACGGGAGGGGCGGCTGGCGTGCGGCTTTTCCCGACAGGGACAACCACGCGATTGACGCGGTGCGCTACAGCAGAGAGGAGGATATGCGGCATATTCGTGTGCGATAAGAAAGGAGAAGGGAAGTTTGTTTATCACAGAGATGGAGCTGCTGCAGGCAAGACTGGCGGCAGGGAAAAGGTTGAATGACAGCCATATTCTGAAGGAGATTTTGCAGGAGGACAGAAGCAGCGAGAGGAAAAGACGGATGGCGGAGGGAGAGCGGTATTACCGCGGCGAGCATGACAGCCTACAGAAGGACTTCCGCAGAAGCCCGATTTCCGAGACAAAGGAAAACGGGGAGGAGGAACTGCGGATGTTTTTTAACCCGAACAGAAGCAACCACCATTGCGTACACCCGTTTCATCACACACTGGTGGCGCAGAAAACGGCGTACCTCGTGGGGAGAGAGCCGACCATCAGCGTAAGAAACGGAGACAGGGCGTTTGAGGAAATGCTGACGGAGCTGGCGGATGAGCACTTTAACGGGGTGCTGCAAAGCTGGCTGACGGGGGCGGCGAACAAGGGGGTGGAATACCTGCACGTTTATTATGACGGAGAGGGGAATTTTCGCTACTGCATTGTGCCGGCGGAGGAAATCATCGCAATTTATGATGAGGAATATCAGCAGGAGCTGCGCGAGGTGATTCGTTATTATGACATCAAGGTTCTGGACGAGGGCAGAGAGAAAACGAAGCGGCGCGTGGAATGGTGGACGGCGGAGGACGTGACCTATTTTACGGAGAACGGCGACGGAGAATTTTTGCAGGAGAAAAGCTGCGGACACTGGGCGGTGACGGCACTTCTGGATGGAGAGGAAACAGAAACAGAACAGCATGGCTGGGGGCGCGTGCCTTTTATTCCGCTTAGGAACAATGAGAAGGAGCTGACGGATTTGCAGCTGGTGAAGGGGTTGATTGATGCGTATGACCTTGTGAGCAGCGAGGGGACGAATAATCTGCTGGATCTGGTGGATCTGTACTGGGTGATTCAGGGCTACGGCGGCGAAACGGCAAGCGCGGTGGCGAAGAAGCTGCAAATCAACAAGGCGGTGCAGATCAGCGACAGCAGCGGCAACGTGGAGGCAAAGCAGGTGCAGCTGCCGGTAGAGGGCAGACTGGACTGGATGCAGATGCTCCGCAAGGATATTTTCCACTTCGGGATGGGGGTGGATACGGACAGCGACGATTGGGGCAAGGCGGCAAGCGGCGTTGCGCTGAAATTCCAATATGCGATGTTTTACCTGAAAATCAACGGGATTGTGCCGGAAATCAAGCGGGCGGTGAAGGAATTCTTCCGCTTTGCGACAGAGGATTGGAACAGGGAAAACGGGACGGATTGGGATTGGAGAAAAATTCAGATTACGCTGAACACCAACGGGATTACCGATGACATGGAGACGATGCAGATTATTGCGGCAAGCAAGGGGATGGTGAGCGAAAAGACGCTTCTGGGGAAGCATCCCTTTGTGGAGGACGTAAACAGCGAAATGGAGCAGCTGGAGAGAGAAAGAAAGGAGAAGGACAATGAAATTGACACAGATGATTGAGAAATTTGCCAAGCAGGGGATGCTGAACGGCGCGGCGAGGGCAGAACTGCTGCAGGCGGCAGAGGAAACTGAGCAGGAAATGGCAGAATTGCAGGAGGCACTGAGCGGCAAGGACGGCGAACTGGCGGAAAACAGAAAAACGGCGGCAGTGGAAAGAGCCATTCTGGAGGGCGGCGGCAAAAACGTGAAGGCGATTCTGGCACTGCTTGATATGGAGGAAATCAGCTATGACGCGAAGGAGGGGCTGAAAGGACTGGATTTGGAGGAAGTGAAGGCGGAAGCACCCTATCTGTTCTATGAAAAAACAGAGAAGAAAAAGGGGACAGGCGCGCCCATGACCAGACAGAAAAGGAAAGAGGACGAAATCAGAGCGGCATTCCGCAGAGGCTTAGGCAGATAAGGAGGAAAGGAATATGAGTTTTAACAGTTTTGAATATGCAACCGTTTTTATGGAGGAGCTGGACAGCCAGCTGCTGGATCAGTCTACCACAGGCTGGATGGAGGAAAATGCGGGACAGGTGCAGTACAACGGAGGTGCTGAGGTGAAAATTCCCAAGATGCAGATGAGCGGTCTGGGGAATTATGACAGGGACGGCGGCTTCGCGAAGGGGGCCGTGACCGTGACCTACGAAACAAGAAGGCTGACACAGGACAGAGGCAGAACCTTCCAGCTGGACGCGATGGACGTGGATGAAATGAACTTTGCGCCTACGGCAGGGGCAGTGATGCGCGAATTTCAGAATACAAAGGTGATTCCTGAAATTGATGCTTACCGCTACAGCAAAATTGCGGAGCTGGCGCAGGCGGCAGGCAAGGCAAGAGCATACACCGTGGATGTGGAGACCATTTTTGAAAACCTGCTGCAGGACATGACTGCGGTGCGAGATACGGTCGGCGATGGGTGCGAAATGGTGATTGCGATGAGCGCGAAGGTGGCAGGCAAGCTTGATTTGGCGAAGGGCGGCAGCCATATTCTGGAAAGCGGCACATTCCAGCAGGGGAGCGTGGAGCTGAAGGTAAAAGAGTTGGACGGTTGTCCCATTATTCGCGTACCTTCTGCGAGATTCCAGACAAAATACACATTTCTGGATGGCGTGGAAAAGGCAGAGGGCGGCTTTGCGGCGGCAGCGGATGCAAAGGGCATTAACTGGATTATCATGGTGAAGCAGGCACCTGTGGCAATTTCCAAGACAGACGTGACCAGAATTTTTGACCCCATGACGAACCAGAACGCAAACGCATGGAAAATTGACTACAGAAAATACCACGATCTCTGGATTGCGGACAACAGCATGGACGGCGTTTTTTTGAACGTGAGCGCATAAGAAAGGATGTCGGACGGATGAAGGAGAGGATTCCGGAGGAACTGCGGAGGCTAGGCAGAAAGGAGGAAGAAAATCTGCTTGCCTTTGCGGCGGAAAGAAGTGTTTCCATGATGCAGGCATATTGCAACCGAGAGGATTTGCCGAAGGAGCTTTGGAGCGTTGGCGTGGCACTGGCACAGCAGCTTCTGGACGCGGCAGATGTAAAGAGCATCAAGGAAGGGGACGTAAGCGTAACCTTTGCGGAGAGCAGAGCGGAAACGGAATTGTTAGCCGATTTTCGGACGGAGCTGGACAGATTTCGCAGAGCAGACTGGTAAGAAATGAGAAAAGGGGGATGGTTCGCATGAAACGAAGCTTTGAGAAGGCGAAAAAGGCGGTGGAGCGGCTGTTTCGGGACACCTGCTTTGTGGAGACCTTTTCGGAGGAAACGGCGGCGTGGGGCGAAAGCCTGCACGAGAAGGGGGAGGGAGAGACCTTCCCCTGCCGTCTGACGGAAAAGGCAGAGGTCTGCGGCACGGACGGGCTGCTGACACAGACAGAAAAGACGGTGATTCTGCTTTACCCTACAGAGAAGGAGATTGCGGCAGGGAGTGCGGTGCGGATTCGGCAGGAAAACGGCGCGGAGCGGCGCTACATTGCGGCAGGCGAGAGCCGTATTTTTCTGACGCACAGGGCGGTTGGACTGAGAAGGGATGAAACGGTATGACGGAGGAAATCAGACGAGCGGTGATACAGGCGATTGCGGCGCGGTTTCAGTTGCCCGTATATGGGCAGAGGGTGCCGCAGGGGGCGAAAAAGCCCTGCTTTACGGTGGAATTGAAGGAAACGGAGCAGAAGCGTCTGCTTGGCAGGAGAGCGGCGAGAAAAGCGGTCTTCGAGGTGACGTATTACTGCGGTGAGGAAAAAGCTGCGGCGGCGGAGTGTGCAGAAGCTTTGGACGGACTGTATGAGACGCTTTGCATCATTGGGAGAGAGGAACGCTTTGCGGCAAGCGGTATGCAGGAGGAAAGGACAGAGACGGGCATCCGATTTACGGCGGAATATGAATATCATGTAATGCTGACGGAGGAGACGACGGAGAGGATGGAACGGCTGAAATATAACGGAAAGGAAGCGGTTGGCTATGAAGAAAAAGGCGACATTCAGCAGAGAACAGCTGAGTAAAAGCAAGACCTTCGGCTATGGGAAGGATCTGGTGCTGGCGGTACTGGAGGACAGGGACTATACGAAGGACGAGGCGGAGAAGGAGATTCAGGCATATCTGACAGGAGAAAGAGAGGGGATTTGATATGGCATTAGGCGGCGGTACATTTATGACACAGAACAAGGTTCTGCCCGGGGCATACATCAATTTTGTTTCCAGACCAAGAGCCATGGGCAGTCTGGGCGAAAGAGGCGTGGTCTGCGTCGGGATGGAGCTGGACTGGGGCAGGGAAGGCATGACGGACATTGCGGCGGCAGAGGGCAGAACGAATTGCAGAGAGCTTTTCGGCTACACCTACCTGAGCGAGGAAATGAAGGATCTGCGTGAGCTGTTTGCGCACGCGAAGGAAGTGAAGCTTTACCGACTGAATGGCGGCGAGAAGGCGAGGATGACGCAGGACGGGCTGACAGTGACAGCGAAATATCCTGGGAAAAGAGGGAACGACATCTGCATCAAGATTGCGGAAAACGTGGACGAAAGCGACTGCTGGGATGTGGAAACGTATTTGGATGCGGAGGTAGTAGATGCACAGACGGTGACAAGGATTGAGGATTTGCGGGAAAATGCGTTTGTGGAATTTGGCGGCACAGGCGGGCTGACCGCGGCGGCAGGCATTTACCTGACAGGCGGCACAACCGCGGCGGCAACGGGGAGCGCATATACGGCATTTCTGGAGGCGGCAGAGAAGGAGGACTTCAATGCACTGGCATACAACGGCGCGGACGAGAAAACAAAAAAGCTGTTTGTGAATTTTACGAAGCGAATGCGCGAGGAGGAAGGCGTAAAATTTGTGACGGTGCTGCATGATTACCCTGCGGCAGACCACGAAGGCGTGATTTCCGTCGGGACGGCGGCAGAGTTGGTTTACTGGACGGCAGGGGCAAGCGCAGGCGCAGAGGTGAACGAAAGCCTGACGAATACAGCCTATGACGGAGAATACGAGGTGGACGCAAAGCTGAAAAAGAGCGACTACATCAAGGGCATCCGGAAGGGACAGCTCCTGTTTTATGAGGAGGACGGCACACTGCGCGTACTGCGCGACATCAACAGCTTTACCTCCTTTGCGGCGGCGAAGAACAGCGATTTTTCGAGCAACAGGGTGGTGCGCGTGTTGGACAGTATTGCAAATGATGTGGCGAATATTTTCAGCAAATATTACCTTGGGAAGCAGAGCAACAATGCAAACGGCAGAAATCTGCTGAAGGCGGAGATTCTGGCGTACCATGAGGAGCTGATGAAGCTGGAGGCAATCGAAGGCTTTACGGCGGATGACATTACGGTGGAAAAGGGCACAGAGAAGCAGGATGTTGTGGTATATGAGGCAATTCAGCCTGTGGATGCGATGGAAAAGCTGTATATGAAGGTTGAGGTTGCATAAGGAGGTATGAGGATGGGCTATTTGAGAGCAAAGGACACAGTGAACGGTGCATTGGGAACCTGCTTTGCCATCATTGACGGCAAGCGGCATGAGCTGATGCAGGTAAAGAATATTCAGGCGAAGGTGAAGAAAACCAGAATGACGATTCCCATTCTGGGGATGACCGCAAAGCAGCAGAAAAGCGGAGGCTGGGAAGGCACAGGGACGATGACGGTATATTATGTGAGCAGTTTGTTTCGCAGGGTGATGGCGGATTATATGAAAAACGGCGTGGACACCTATTTTGAACTGCTGCTGACAAATGAGGACCCGACAGGGGATGCCGGCAGACAGACGGTGCTTCTGAAGGATGTGAATATTGAGGAAATGCTGATTGGCAAGATTGACGTGGAGGAAGCGGCAATGGAGGAGGAAATGAAGTTTACCTTTGGCGGCGTGGAGCTTCTGGACAAATTCAATCAGATGTAAGAAATTTTGAAGAACGGGAGGGGCTATTTTGGGACAGGAATGCTTTTACAGAGAGAACAGGCAGGACAGAGCGGAGGAGGAAATTCTTCTGACAGAGCGGTTGGCTGAAGGCTGCGGTGAAACGCACTGGCGGATTCGCCCGATGACACAGAGGGAGAATGAGGAAATCTGGAAGCGGTGCGGTGAGGATGAAGGGCGGTATCAGGAAATGATTCTGGCGGAGAGCGTTGTGTTCCCTGACTTGAAGGATGCGGCATTGCAGAACAGCTACGGCGTGATTGGGGCGGAGCGGCTGTTGGCAAGACTGCTGCTGGTGGGGGAATATGACTGCCTGCGGCGAGAGGTGGAGCGCATCAACGGAGGGGAGGATGACGGATGTACCGATTATATTTAAAGCAGAACGGGGAGCAGCTTCTGCTGCCTGTGACACCTGCGGAGATTGAGACGAGGACGGGAAACCAGAATAAGACAGCGTATATTCTGGATTTCGGGGAGATGAATCTGGCGAAAAAGCCGGGACTTACGGAAATCCGCTTTACGGCACTGCTGCCGGGACGGGCATACAGCTTTGTGCAGACGGAGGGCGGCTTTCGGGAACCGGAATATTTTCTGAATCGTTTTAAGGAATACAAGGCTTCGGCAAAGCCCGTACAGATGATTTTATTTCGCAGGCTGGCAGATGGCAAGCAGAAATTCTGCGGCAATACGGAGGTGCTGCTGGAGGAATACACGGTGACGGAAAAGGGCGGCGAACAGGGGGACTTCTGGGTGGAATTTTTCTGGAAGGAATGGAGAGCGGCAAAAAGTATTCGTTACAGTATTCAGGGGAACAGCATGATGGCACAGGGACAGGCAAGGCAGGCAAAGCAGCCTGCCGCCGGCTATACGGTGCAGAAGGGCGACAGCCTTTGGAGCATTGCGAAAAAGCAGCTTGGAGATGGGACGAAATACAAGGAGATTGCGCGAAAAAACGGGATTGCGAACCCGAATCGTATCTATCCGGGGCAGGTGCTCAAGCTGTAAAAAAGAAAGGGGAAAACGGGGATGAACATAAAACTATTATTGCAGCATGGGACGAGCATCTATGACGCGACACCGATTCTGGAAGGGTGCGTGGAATGGTTCGCAAGCGTGATGGGGAAGGCAGGGCGGCTGAAATTTCGCGTGGTGCGTGACGGGATTGTGAATTTCGTGGAGGGAGACAGGGTTTCCTTTTATGTGGACAGCGTGCTGCGCTTCAGCGGCTTTGTGATGACGAAGGAGAGAACCTCGGAGCAGATTATTTCGGTGACGGCGTATGACCAGATGTTTTATCTGGTGCGAAACAAGGGGACGTATGTATTTCTGAATCAGAGTGCGAAGGAAATTATACAGACCATCGGGGCGGATTACGGCTTGGAGATTGGCTATATCAATGACGGCGGATGGAGGATTCCGCAGAGAATTGAGGAGGGGGAAACACTGATGGATATGATTCTTTCTGCACTGGAAATCTGCGGACAGGCAACGGGAAAGGAATATTTTTTATTCGACAGAGGCGGTCAGCTGATTGTGAAGGAGAAAAAGGAGATGGCAGTGGAGGCGGTGCTGCGGTGCGATGGGGGCATCAGCGAATACACCTATCGGACGGACATCAGCAAGGATACCTATAACGCGGTGCAGCTTTACCATGCAGGGCGGAAGGAAATCGAGCGAAAGGCATGGAAGGCAGAAAACGCAGAAAAGGTGAAGAAATGGGGCAGGCTGCAGTATTACAAGCGCGTACCCTACACGATGAACAGCGCACAGCTGAAGGAGCAGGCAGAACGTATTTTGAAGGAAAAATGCAGAGTGGTGAAAAAGCTGACGGTGGAGAACATCAACGGGGATGTGATGCTGTTTGCGGGGAATACCATCTGGCTGGAGATTCCCGGACTGGCGGAAATCAGCCTGCAGGGGCAGGTTCTGATTGAGAGCTGCACACATATTTTTGAGGAAGGCGCGCATCGGATGCAGCTGGACATTCGCATTGAGGAGGTTGGCTAATGGATTTGAAAGGCTTTTTGAAGGAAAACAACGGATTTCCCGAAAACAGAAGGGTGCATATTTCGCCCTGCTTTCGGGAGAACGGCGAGGAGGTGCTCTGGGAGCTGCGTGCGGTGAGCGAGGAAGAATACCGCAGGGCGGCAGAGGGCAAGCGAGATAAATGGGCGGTGCTTTGCATGCTTTCTGTAGTAGTGCCGGATTTGACGGACAGGGCACTCCGGGAAAGCTATGGCGCGGACAGCGGAGAAGCAGCATTGCAGGAGATGCTTTATCCGGGGGAGTATATGCGGTTATTGGAGGCGGTGAAGGATATCAATGGATTCCAAAGCCGCAGAAGGGTCTGGAAGGAACAGGCAAAAAAATGATTGCGGAGGGTGTAGATGAGGCGGATTATGCCTGCTATGCTCTCCGCAGATACGGCATACGCCCGAAGGACTGGGCGGAAATGACAACACCTGAGAGAATGTTTTGCTGTGCGGTGATCGAGATGGAGATTGCGGCAGAGGAAAAGAGGTGAAGGGATGCAGCAGGAGAAAAAGGGGCTGTTTGGGCGGCTGTTGGACTTTTGGAAGGAAAAGACGGAAGAAGCCGGCGGCGGCATCGGTTTTTGGAGCGGCGGAAAAACGGAAGGAAAAACAGCGGCAGAAAATCGACAGGACGCACTGCCGCAGGAGAAGGCGGAGAAGAAGCCCTTCTTTTGGGAGGAAACAGTGCGGACAGCAAAGGGAAAGAAGGCAGAGGAAGCAGAGACTTTCGGGCAGGAACGGCGAAGGTCTTTTGCGGAGCAGAAAACGGCGGAAGCAAAGGGGCCTGCATTGCGGACGGCGGAGGAAAGCACGCAGGAGAGGAAAACGATTGTTCCGATTTTTACGGCAGAGATTTTTCGGGAGAAAACGGAGTGGCGCGAAGCGGAAGAAAGGCGGAAAACGATTTTTATGCAGGAAGCACCTTTTGCGGAGCAGGAGAAGCGGAAAACGATTCCGATTGTGGCAGAAACAGGGCTTGCCGAAAAAGCGGCGGCTTCCGAAGAAGCGGAAGAGCTGCCGCAGGAAGCACCGAAAAAGGAACGGGAGCAGGCAAAGGGTGCGGAGATTGATATAGAACGGCTGATGCGCGAGATGACGAAGCGGCTCTGGGAAGAAAGGGAAGCAAGCGGCAGGCGGCTGAGACGATAAGGAGGAGAAGGGATGCTTGAGATTATCAAACAATTGGCACTGGATGCGGCGGAGAAGGGTGCGGATTTCTGCGTAGGAACAGTGACAAAGGCGGCACCGCTGACAATTCGACTGGAGGAAGGACTGGAGCTGACAGAGGCGTTTCTGGTGCTGACGGAGGATGTTTTGCAGGCAGAGGAAACGGGCAGTATACAGATTGAGGGCGGCAGCTGGCGTGCATATCGACTGAAGCGAAGCAGAGCTTTGCAGGCAGGAGAGGCGGTGGCACTGCTGCGGGCAGACGGCGGACAGCAATATTTGGTGCTTGGGAGAGTGCGAAAGGAAGGATAGGATGACACCGATACAGGAAACGGAAATTGACATGGAGAAGCTGGAAGAAAGGACGATGCCGAGCCTGACATGGAAAATCAACGAGGAGAAGGCAGAGGTGCGCGGCGAGACAGATGAGCTGGACGCGATGCGGCAGGCGGTTTCTAAAATTTTGCAGACGGAGCGGTATCGTTATGCGGTTTATGACTGGAATTACGGCGTGGAACTGGAGGATTTATACGGGAAGAATGTATCGTATGTGATTCCGGAGCTGAAAAGGCGGATTGAGGATGCCCTGCTTGCGGATGACAGGGTGACGGCGGTGACGGATTTTTCCTTTCGGGAGGAAAAGGGCAGCGTGACGGCGGCATTTACGGTATATACGATTTTCGGGGAAGTGACGGCAGAGAGGACGGTGGATATATGATGGCGGTAAGCTATGAGGAACTGATGGAGAAAAAGCTGGACAGGATTGATGACAGAAGGGATAAGCGGCAGGGCAGCCTGATTTATGACGCGTTGGCACCCAATGCGGCGGAAACGGCGCAATTTTACGCAGATTTGGATTTGCTGGCGGACAGAACCTTTGCGGATACGGCTGTGGGCGAGGATTTGACCAGACGGGCGGCAGAGAGGGGAATGCTGCGAAAGGGCGCGGTGAAGGCAACCTTTTACGGGCGTTTTCTGGATGCGGACGGAGCGGTATATCCTGTGGAAAACGGGACAAGATTTGCACTGGAGGAATATAAATATATCGTACTGGGGAGAGAGGCAGACGGAAGATATATTCTGGAATGTGAAACAGAGGGGGCGTGCGGCAATGTGTATCTGGGGGAGCTGCTGCCCTTGGAAACGATGCCCGATTTAGCAAAGGCAACACTGGAGGAACTGCGGACGGACGGCGAGGATGCGGAAGGCGACGAGGAGCTGCGCAAACGCTTTTTTGCAAGCTTTGATGCGGATGCCTTCGGCGGAAACATTGCGGACTACAAGAGGAAGGTGAACGCGATGCAGAATGTGGGCGGACTGAAGGTTTATCCCGCGTGGAACGGGGGCGGCACGGTGAAGCTGGTGCTGATTGACCAGGGATGGCGCAGACCGACGGAAACAGAGCTGGCGGCATTGCAGAAGGAGATTGACCCCGAAAGCAAGGGGGAGGGCTACGGAATTGCGCCGATTGGACATAAGGTAACGGTGGAAGGAGTGACAGAGGTGCGCTGCAATATTGCGCTGCAGCTTTCTGTGGCGGAGGATGTGACGAAGGGAACGGTTCTGACGAAGCTGACGGAGGGATTTTCGGCATATTTCGAGGAGCTGCGGAAGAACTGGGCGGACAGCGACTTTCTGACGGTTCGCATCAGCTATCTGGAATCAAGGGCATTGGAGACAGATGGCGTGGTGGATGTTTCGGACTGCGGCATCAACGGCGGCAGCGGCAACCTGATTCTGGGGGCGAACGATGTGCCTGTGCTGGGTGAAATTGAGGTGAAGCAATGACGGAGAACAGATATGAAAAGCACTGCCCATGTACGGTGAGCGAATTGAGAGAGTTTCGGAAGCTGGGAGAAATCGAGGGGACGATTCTGGAAGAAGCGGCGGCGGCAAAAGAGACACTGGAGCGAAACCAATGGATTCTGACAGCGGAAAAAAGCGGTCTTCTGCGACTGGCAGGGATGATGGGCTTTTTCGGGGCAGAGCAGATGGAAACGGAGGAGCTGCGTGAGGAAATTCTTTCGCGCTGGTGCAGCCGCAGTCCATATACCTATTTTCATTTGCAGGACTGGCTGGACGGGTGTGTGGGTGCGGGAAATTATACCGGTACTCTGGAAAGGGAAAGCTACAGACTGCGGCTGGTACTGGAATTATGCGTGAAGGAAAAACGGGAGTTTTTGCAGAAGCATCTGCGGAAAATTATTCCGGCAAATCTGGTTTTGCAGGTGAATCTGAATGTGAATACGCATGGGAAGCTGCACAGAATGCGGCACGGTGAGATGAAGGAAAAAGGGCTGACCTACGGCGGGATTCCCTTTGAAATTTTGCCGGAGGAGGAAGGAAACAGTGCAGTTTCGGGCAAAAAACTGTTGCAGAGAATGAGAGGATGTGCTACAATACAAAAATAGTGGGGAGAAATGTCCCCAAATGTGACGAGATTCCACTCGGCGGAGTGAAAATACAGGAGGTTTTGGCATGTCTACAATCGGTATGGTATTAACAGTTATTTTGATGATTCTTGCGGTGATTCTTGCGGCAATCATTCTGATGCAGTCCAAGCGTTCCGCAGGTCTGGGCGCAGTAAGCGGCAACAGCAGTGATACTTACTGGAGCAAGAACAAAGGGAATTCTGTGGAAGGCGCACTGGAAAGATATACAAAAATCGGCGGCGCACTGTTCATGATTCTTGCGCTCATCATTAACCTGGTAGGTTAACAAATGCAGAAGAAGATGCCTTTTCGGGGGCATCTTTTTTTATAGGTTTATGGGATTGATAGGACAGAGAGCTTTTGGGCAGGATAAGCACGAGAAAGCATAAGGAGAAGGACATGGACGAGACGGACATTTTAAAGGAAAGAAAAGAACGGATTCTGGCATATATGGAAAGCGAAGGATATGTTCCCATAAAGCGCAGAGATATGCGCGCGATGCTTTCTGTGCCGCAGGAGGACAGAGAAAAATTTGAGAGCCTCATCAATGAGCTGATTGCAGAGGGACGTGTATTTGAAACAAAGAAGGGTAAGCTGGCTTCGCCGAAGGATTTGCAGATGGCAACGGGGACATTTATCGGACACGCCAGAGGGTTTGGATTTGTGACACCTGACGCAGGAGGCGAAGATATTTTTATTCCGGCGAGCGAAACGATGGGTGCGATGCAGAAGGACAGAGTGCTGTATAAGGTGCTGCATAAGGCGGAAAAGAGCAAAAAGGCAGATGGCGTAATTGTACGGATTCTGGAACGGGGACAGCAGCGGATTGTTGGCACATTTGAGGCAGGCAGCAAGGGCTATGGCTTTGTGGTAGCGGATGACAAGAAGATTGCGAAGGATATTTTTATTTCCAGAGAAAACACAAAGGGTGCCGTGACGGGGCATAAGGTCGTTGTGGAAATTACGGATTACGGCGAGGACAGACGCAATCCGGAGGGAAAGGTCATTGAAATTTTGGGGCATATCAATGACCCCGGAGTGGATATTCTTTCGGTGATTCGCAGATATGAACTGGCGGTGGAATTTCCGGAGGAGGTTTATGCGGAGATTGAGCACCTTGGGACAGAGGTTGCCGAGGCGGACAAAAAGGGCAGAGAGGATCTGCGCGACCTGTTGACGATTACGATTGACGGCGCGGATGCGAAGGATTTAGACGATGCGGTTTCTCTGAAAAGGCTGGGGAACGGTAATTTTGAACTGGGTGTGCATATTGCGGATGTTTCGCATTATGTGCGAGAGAATACGGCGCTGGATAAAGAGGCTTACGCCAGAGGAACAAGCGTTTATCTGGTGGACAGGGTGATTCCCATGCTGCCGCATAAGCTGAGTAACGGAATCTGTTCGCTGAATCCGCATGTGGATCGGCTTGCGTTAAGCTGTCTGATGGAAGTGAACGGCAGAGGCGAGGTGGTAAGCCACAGAATTCTGGAGAGCGTCATCAATTCGGATTACCGCATGACCTATACGGCGGTGCGTGAGATTCTGGAGGACGGAACACCTGCGCTGCTGGAGCAGTATGCGGAAATTCTGCCTATGCTGGAGGATATGGAGGAGCTGCGACAGATTCTGGGAGAAAAAAGAAGAAAACGCGGTTCTGTGAATTTTGATTTGCCCGAATCGAAAATCATTCTGGATGAAAACGGAAAGCCGATTGACATCAAGCCTTATGAAAAAAGCATTGCGACAAACATGATTGAGGAATTTATGCTGGTGTGCAACGAAACAATCGCGGAAAATTCCTTCTGGCAGGAAATGCCGTTCATGTATCGCAGCCATCAGGAGCCGGATGAGGATAAGCTGGAAAAAATGGAGCAGTTCCTGCGTGGCTTTGGTTATTATTTGCGGAAAAAGGACGGAGAGATTCACCCGAGAGAGCTGCAGAAGGTTTTGCAGAAGGCGGAGGAAACGGACGAGGAACGCATTATCACCAGAATGGTGCTGCGGAGCATGATGCAGGCAAGATATACGGCGGAAAACGGCGGACATTTTGGGTTGGCGGCAAAATATTATTGCCACTTTACCTCGCCCATCCGCAGATATCCCGATTTGGAAATTCACCGCATGATTAAAAAAATGCTCCATGGAGAACTGGATGAAAAGGCATCTGCCTATTACCGCAGAAAAATGCCCGATTGGGCAAAGCATTGCTCCAAGCAGGAACGCGTTGCGGAGGACGCGGAACGGGATACGGATGCGCTGAAAAAGGTGGAATTCATGGAGGATAAGGTTGGTCAGATTTATGAGGGCATCATTTCCGGTGTGACGAACTGGGGGATTTATGTGGAACTGCCGAATACCATTGAGGGCATGGTGGCACTTTCCCAGATGGATGATGATTATTATGAATTTGACGAAAAGAAAATGCTTGTGTTCGGGAAGCGGACGAAGAAAAGCTATCGTTTGGGGGATAAGGTCGTTGTTTCTGTGGCAAAGGTAGACCGCATGATGGGGACGATTGATTTTGTCTTTGAGGAAGAAAATGAGGATTTTCAGGAATAAATAAATCAGGAACAAAAAAGAAAGGTCAGACTGAGAGAAAACGGTCTGACCTTTTTCTGTAGGAAGTTAATGTTGTTCCAATGTGAAGGTAAGGGAATAGTAGGTTTCCTTTGCATCCTCATCCGGACCGATGGAATAACTATTGTGCTTATCCACATTGTAGCCAACCAGTGTAATTTCCTGTATGATGCGGAGGTTGCCTGTTTCGATGGTGTAGCTGCAATAGGGGTGTCTATCCATATAGTTGAGGACGGAGGAAATCCGCTGCGGTTTCTGTGTATCATCGGAGGAGAGAAGCTGACCGCCGATTCGTTCTAAATCCGGATGGAGAAAATCAATCTGTGTACGCAGGAGTGCCATGGTGAGCAGGGGATTTTGCACGGAAGGGGAAAGAATATCTCCCTTGGTATCCGTGATGGTATAGGAAAAGGAATACAGTTTTCCGTTTTCCTCTTGAATGACAGGCTCAGAGCGGACAGCATTCGGAAGAAAAATCAGAGCTGTGAGGTCATCTTCGCCTACCTTCCATTTTCCGTCCTTCGTCAGCGAAGGAAGGGTATCCAGTTCAGCATATTCCAGAAGATGATTATAATTTTCTGCGAATTCCGCAACGGTCAGAGTGTTGCCGTTGGGAAGGATCGTCCAGGTATGGATGAGAAATGTGAAAATGCCTGCAAACAGCACGATGACAATATAGCCGAAGGCAGAACGCAGACGGAACGGTTTAACTTCATAGCAAAGGTCATTATCCCAAGGCAGAGTTCCTTCTTCGGTATAGATTTCGTAGCATTTATAATTGCGATACAGGCTGTAAAACGGGATGGCATAGCCTTCGCCCACATGGAAAATTTTGACAAGACGCTCGAATGCCTGTGAGCGTGTCAAAAGACTGCCATCCTTCTGATGAACGGAAAGCCCAAAGAGCCATTTGCCGGGAGTTTTGCCCCATTTGGAAAGAAACAGCGGCTCTAAAAGGAAGAGAAACAGCCAGCTGAGATAGGTTTCCAGAAGCGTCCATGCGAAAGAGGAATTGCTTGCCTTCATTGGAGAAAAAAAGGAAAGACAAAGGTTAAGAAGTGTGGCAAGCAGCCCAAGGTCAAGACTGCGTGCGAAAAATCTGCGCCAGGGTGCTTTCAATGGTGTTTGTGTTTCGTTTGTTTCGGTGGTAAGAATTGCGTCTGTTGTCATAAAAAATCCCCCTTTTTCGTGGCAGAGATACAAGTGTCTATTATGACTCAGTGTAACAGAAAAAAGACGGGTTGTGTGAGAAATGGGAAGATTGTAAGAAAAGTGTAAGAAACAGGGGGGATATTCTAAAAGGAAGTTTTTTGTAAATAAAATGAAATATTTGTAACCGAATCGTCATTTGATTTTTTTGATAGAATATGATATAGTTATTTCTGCAATGGAAGATTGTCGGGGAGGTGATTCTGTATGGCAAAAGGAAAAGGAACAAAGCTGATTGCGCAAAACAAAAAAGCATATCATGATTATTTCATTGAAGAAACCATACAGGCAGGCATTTCTCTGGCAGGGACAGAGGTAAAAAGCCTGCGCATGGGTAAGTGCAGCCTGAAGGAAAGCTACATCCAGATTAAGGATGGAGAGGCTTTTATCTACAACATGCACATCAGCCCATACGAGCAGGGGAATATCTTTAATAAAGACCCGCTTCGCCCCAGAAGGCTTCTGCTGCATAAAGTGCAGATTCGCAAGTGGGACCATGAGGTGCGTGCGGCAGGGTATACGGTTGTTCCCTTGAAGGTATACTTCGACCGCAGCTATGTGAAGGTGGACATTGCTCTGGCGAAGGGCAAAAAGCTCTATGACAAGAGAGACACCATTGCAAAGAATGATATGCGCCGTCAGGCGGAAAAGGATTTTAAAATCAGAAATCTTACTTTATAGGTTTGTCGTTTACAGCCATTTCACCGAAAAGGCGTGAAGCTTCACGATTTACGGGGATGCAATGGTTTCGACGGGAGTCTTGAAAGTAGGAATAGCCATCCGCGGACCAGTGAACCGCGTCATCAAGCTGGAACCTTTTTTAAAAAGAAACGACAAAAATAATTTTGCACTGGCTGCCTAATTAACGGCGCCTGTCGGCCTTCGGTTTCTCACCGCTGAAGAATCCGGCATCGACTTGGTGGGGCACTTTTCTGCCTAAGCTTTGCGGCAGGGAAAGATTCATGAAGCTACTGAGGGGTAAAGCCTGTCAATCGGCGTTGCAACGAGGGAATGGAAAAAGACTGACTGTGATGGGAGAAGTTCTTATGGATGGGTTTTCGGACAGGGGTTCAATTCCCCTCATCTCCATGCAGAAGCCTTGATTTTTCAAGGCTTTTTTTAGTTGAATTTTGAAAGGGATGCAAAGGGTACTCAAATATATAGGAAAGGAGAATTTGAATTTGTCGCGTACAAAAAAATGAAGTCCACAAATGGGCAAGAGCCTGTTTGTAGACTTTTTTGCTATTTTTCCGTTCTTTTTCTAAAATCAAGGGGAATAAAATCGAGGAGGCGAAAAGGATGGAGTATACCTTAACGCAGGAAATGGTGAAAGAATACGAAAGGCATTTGCGGCTAGAGGAGCGGAGCAATGGGACGATTCAGAAATATCTGCATAACATTGAGCAGTTTCGTCGGTATCTGCCGAGAGAAAAGACGGTTACGAAAGAGACGGTTATCGCATACAAAAAGAGCATTGCGGAGAAATATGCTATAAGTACAGCAAATGCAGCACTGGTGGCGCTGAATGGGCTATTTTCGTTTTTAGGGTGGCGCGATTGCAGAGTAAAGCCGTTCAAACAGCAGAGGTGCATCTTTCGGGATAAGGAACGGGAACTCTCGGAAAAGGAATACCTTTCTTTATTAAAAGCGGCAAAACGGAAGGGCAATCAGAGATTATTTTATATCATGGAAACCTTATGCAATATGGGAATTCGCATTTCCGAATTGCAGTTTATTACTGCGGAAGCGGTGCGGACGGGGACAGCGATTGTGAATTGCAAGGGAAAACAGAGAAAGGTGCTTCTGCCGCAGAAATTGCGGAAGGAATTGCAGAATTATTGTAAGAAGAACTGCATCACATCGGGGGCAGTGTTTATTACAAGGACCGGAAAGCCTATCAGCCGTACAAACGTCTGGGGAGAGATGAAGCGGCTATGCAAGGCGGCGTGTGTCGAGGCAAAGAAGGTCTTTCCGCACAACTTTCGCCATCTGTTCGCGGTGAGTTTTTACCGTCTGGAGAAGGATATAGCAAAGCTGGCGGATCTTTTGGGACACGCCAGCATCGAAACTACCCGTATTTATGTGATGGAATCGGCGGAAAGCCATATCCGCCAGATTGAGCGAATGCGGTTGTATATTTAGGACAAACTACACATTCTGTTTCGTATATGGAAAATTCAACACTGATTTTTCGGAAAAAAGCATGAATTCGCCATGTATTTTTTTCAGTATATCACCAAAAGAAACATTATTCAAGGAAGTCCTACATAATTTTACAAAATTCAGCACACGAAAAAAGCCGGTAAAAGGATTCTTTTTTGCCAGCTTCTTTTGTGTGCCTTTTTTATGCAGAAATTCCTTTTTTCTGCCATCTCGCGTCTGAGAGAATCAATAGTGGCAGTCGCATTTTGAAAAATTTTCTCTTTTTCACAATGAAAAGACGGCGGATAAAGGACAGAATGTGTAGTCCGTATTATGTGAGAGAAAATCGGGGGTGTTTTACAAAAATTAGGGGCAACAAATGCAAATGAAAACGATGGCAAAGCAGGCGAAAGCCTGTGACGCAAAGCTAAAGGGCCTTTCAAATGGCAGCCAGCTGCAACAAGTGCGCTGCCGAGAGGGGAGTGCCTTTTTGTTTTTTACAAAAACATGGGGCTTTATTTGGCAATGAAAAAGGAGGAAGATGGTTATGAAAAAGAATTATTACGCAAAGGTGCTTGCGCTGACCGTAGCGGCAAGCATGGTTTCCGTACCTGCGTTTGCAGAGGAGGGAGATGGAACTGCCGTTGCGGCATCAGTGAAAAATGCAGACACTTCTTTAGCCTCGGAAGAGGAAGGTAAAGGAACGGAGGTCACGATTGACAAGGGCGAATATGCGGATTTAGTTGACATTACAGCGTCTGTTGTGGATTCACAGGTTCGCCTTGATGTGGCATATCATACAGAACAGGAAAATCCTATGGCAGGTATCTACTACACTTATGAGTTAGATGGTGAAACGGTAGAGGGAAGAGCTATTGCACAGTCTTATATTAAAAATGACGGGAATAAAGATTTGATTACTGCTGCAGACCAGGTTACAACTGATACATGGGCAGATGCAACGGCAGACTGTACGATTTATTTATTCAATATCCCTGAAGGAGCAACAAATATTGTTGCAAAAGTAGAGGGTATGACCTATTGGTCTTATGATAAAGATACAAAGGCACTTGAAATTACCGGTGAAGGAAAAATGGCATCCTTTACAACTATATCCGGTACAGGCAATCCTGATTCAACAGACGAGAAAGGTAGCCAGTGGGCAACCTTCCCTTGGTGGAAACAGCAGTTAGAGATTGAAACAGTTACTGTCGGGGACGGCATTACTACAATCGGCAGTCAGGCATTCCGTAAGTTGATTCATATGAAAACACTTACTGTGAACTCTGCTGATTTAGAGACAATATATAATACAGTATGTATGAATAATGAAAGCCTGGAGACTGTAGACTTAAGCAAATGTGAAAAACTGACAGAAGTTGGGGATGGTGCGTTTTCTTCATTGAGTCTTCCAAGCGGCAACAAATGCACTCTTAAGCTTCCTAAACCTGCTCCGGATGTATGGGTAAATGGTGTAAATTATAATTACAATTCTGTAATATTTTCATATACAAACGCAGAAGGGTATCAGGAAATGGAAAACAATGATTTTAAGGCAGTATCCTTTGATGGAGAAACCTGTGAAATCGTTGAATATATCGGTGACGGTGGAGAGGTTGTTGTTCCTGCTAAGATGACAGATACATCTCGTAAAGAATATACTGTAACATCTGTTACGGCAAGCTTATTTGCATATAAAAGTGAAATTACTAAGGTATCCTTTGAAGAAGGCACAGCGATTACAGAACTGCCTGCGAGTTTTTTGGCATTTAAAACAACGGACAACAGCAGTGGTGTTGCGGATGAAACCTTAGTTATCAATCTTCCTGCCACAATCAAGAAATTTAACGATGAAGCTGTCAGAACTTATAAAACAATTGGAGGAATTACTTCCGGGGAAAATGCTGACATAGTTGATTTTACAAACGCAGAAGAATTTGCAGCACAAAGCATGGATTGCCTTGGTGATACATTTAAGGCAAAGACACTTGCATTTTCTGGTAATTTAAAGTCTATGGCATATAGTGCATTTCGTGCCAGCAATATAGGAACCTTTTTATTTAAAGAAGGCAATTATGAAAATACGGAAATTGGTGTAAAAGTAGAGAATCGAGCACCTTCCAGCATTGGTATTGTTGAATTTGAAAACGGCGCTGCAAACTATAATGAAATGGTAGATAGTCTGCTGACATGGAATTGTGTGAAAAAATTTGTATTTGACGGTGCAGATGGTGCAAAGGAGACCTATACCGTTAATTATACAGATAAAACTGTTACGTGGGTTACAACCGGAACAGATATAACCACAGCGCCGACAGTCGGGGATACATGGCATGGCTTTACAGTTAGTGCTGTAGAGGCAGAAAAAGAAGTTACTATCGGAAGCTGGCTTGTAAATGTAGATATTATAAACAATAAATGTGAATTGGTAAAATTTAATGAGCCTGAAAACTTTGATGGTAAGATTGCAATTCCTTCTGTAATGACTTATGAAGGAAAAGACTACCCGGTTACTGCATTGAGAGAAGGTGTTTTTGCGGGAAGTGATACTGCCAATAAAAATGCTTTGAAGGAAAAGATAACAGAAATCGTTTTTGCTGATGATTCTCAGGTAAAGGTAATTCCCAATGATTTTATGGCAGCAGGGAGTGGTAAGGAAGGTGAAAAGTTTAATCTTGCAAAGGTAGTACTGCCTGCTTCCGTTGAGAAAATCGGAGAATCCGCATTTGCATCCTATTCCCCTAAATTAACAGAATTTAAGATTGGTTCCAATGGAGATGCCAATAATATTGATATGACAAATATTTGTTCTATTGGTGGAATCAGTTTGGGCAATTTGGGCTTGAAAAGTGCAAGGCAGACTGTAATTACGTTCTCTGCCAAATTAAAGACAGTAGGACAGAATCCGTTTAAAAATATGACTTTCAAGCAGTTCGTCTTTACTGCAGGGGATTATGCGGATATTAGTATCAATGAAAACAGCGACAGAAGTTTGAATCTTGTAGATGGGGCGCTGTTCAAAAAAGGTGCTAAGAATGTAGATGCTATTATCAGCAAACTGTTAAAGAACGTGAATAAATTTGTATTTGAAACGGATGATGAGAATACAATTACCTATACGGTTACATATCCTAAAGATGGAACCGAAGGCAGTGTAAAGGTAGAGGCTACCGGCTTTGTGGATAAGGATTTTATTGAGCAGACAACATGGCAGGGCTATAGCATTACAGATTTGAATGCAAAATATATAATTTCTTTTGATGCAAACGGCGGTACAGGCGAAATGCAAGACCAGGAAGCGACAATTACAAACAGTCAGGTTGTATCTGCCAACCTTACAAAAAATACGTTTAAAAGAGAGGGCTATAAATTTGCAGGCTGGAATACGAAAGCAGATGGCAGTGGCGATGCTTATGCAGATCAGGCTGGAATTCCGGAAGTCCCTGTAACACTTTATGCACAGTGGGTAAAGGATATTGACCAGGCAGGAACCTATACGGTAAACGCAATTCTTGACCAGACCTATACCGGACAGGAAATTAAACCTCAGGTTGTAGTAAAGAAGGGCGATACTGTCCTGAAGGATGGATATACGGTTAAGTATGCCAATAATACAAATGTTGGTGAGGCAACTGTTACTGTTACAGTTGGCGGCGACTCCACTGAGGTAAAATTCAAGATCGTTAAAGACGACAAAACGAAGATTGAAATGGCACCGGTATCCGTAACTTATGGTACAGACTATACTTTGAAGCCTGTAGCAAAAACTTCTGCCGGCAATGTAATTGAAAATGCAAATATTGCATTGAAATATTACACAGATGAAGCATGCCAGAATGAGTGGACACCTTCTGCAGAGGAAACACAGCCGACCGCAGCAGGCATCTACTGGGCTAAGGCAAGTCTGACGGGGACAGATAATTATGCTGACGCAGACGAAGTTGTGAAGGTTGAAATTCTGAATGCTACGTTTACAGTAAGCGCAACGGGATATTCTGGCACATATGACGGAAAGCAACATTCTATCAGCGTTGATGCAGGGGATGCTGCAGTAACATATTCTACGGATGGTGAAAATTACACTGCTGAGAATCCTTCTTTTACAGATGCAGGAACATATACTGTTTATTATAAGGCAGTGAAAGCAAATCATGAGGATGTTCTGGGCTCTGCAGAAGTGAAAATTACAAAGGCGGCGGCTAAACTGGAACTTTCTGCAGCTGGTGGTTCCAGCAGAATCAACAGAGGCCCTGTAACCTTTACCTATACTTATGATGGTGATGGCAAGGTAACTGTAGCAAGCAGTGATGAAAATGTTGCAACAGCAAGTGTGGATACAGATAAGAAAGTCGTAACCGTAACTTTAAAAGCGGTTGGTACGGCGAAGATTACTGTTTCTGCGGCAGAAGGGGACAATTTCCTTGCAAAGGATGCTACCTATGGTCTGACTGTGCAGAAGAAGAAATCCTCCTCCTCTTCCTCCGCTACAACAACAGACAAGGATAAGGATAACAATAAAACCATCGACAACGACAAGACTACGGACAACAACCAGGCCAAGGATGATAACAGCGCGGCTGAAAAGAGCAAGGTAATCAAGCTGCAAATCGGCAGTCGCATTGTCAACGTGGATAATGAAGCGGTGATTTACGATACTGCACCCGTTATCCGCAATGACAGAACTCTGGTTCCTATCAGAATCGTTACAGAAACTCTGGGTGGCAAGGTTGATTGGAACGGCGTGACAAAAGAGGTTACACTGCACATCGACGGCAAGGAAATCAAGATGACAGTTGGCAAAACACTGGAGAAATACGGTGTTGCACCTGTGATTATTGATGGACGCACCTTCGTACCTGTTCGCTTTGTGGCAGACGAGCTTGGCGCAACCGTCGCTTGGGATAATGCAACAAAGACAGTGACAATCACGAAAATTGAAAAATAAATCGGAAAAAGAATAACCGAGGGCGTTCATCGGAAACGGTGAGCGCCTTTCGTGTCATGGAATACGGGGAGGAGGATGCGCATGAAAGAAATGGGAAAGCGGCTCAAGGGGCTAAGAGAGAGTATGGGGCTGTCACAGATGAAAATGGCAGAGATTTTGGGATTGAAACAGCCCAGTATTAACCGTTATGAGCAGGGAACAGCAACACCAACGGTTGAAAATCTGAGAAAATATGCGGACTATTTTGACGTGTCTATGGATTACATCTTTGCTCGCACGGATAACCCCGAAGGAAGATTGTATGCACATCAGCCGAAGGCTCTGGCAGGGAATAAGGAAGTACAGCAGTTTATCGAACTGTGCTTTGACCCGGGCTCGCCGTACAATGAAAGGCTGAAGGAAACGATGCTTCGGATGCTGGAGGAAATGCAGGAGTGAGTTCCGGGGGCTACAGCTTAGGATGTGCTCCGATAGGATTGTTCTTAAAACCATCGGCTTTATTGGCAGATATTTATTTCAATTTATCGCAGTTTTTAAAATTTGTTGCAAAATTAGGGCTTCTGCTTCTTGTATAACGACCGGTATCATGATACATTTGATGTAGATTCGAATATATGGAAGAAAGAGATATAATAGAAATAAATAGAGGGAGAGAACAATGAAAATTTCAAAAAAAGATGCGTTGCTGTGGTTTTTCTTTTTTGCACAGTTGGACGAGGAGGAAGAGCTGCTGCCGAAGCAGATGGAGCTGGTTTACGCGACCTTTGCGCAGATTGAGGATGCCATTGATGCGAGAAATGAAAAGCTGATGGCGGAAATCAAGGGGCTGAAATCCATTGGCGGCAGAACCTATTTTGTCGGTCCGGAGGAAAAATTCGCCAAGGGCTGCCGTTCCTGCATGACGGGGACAGGCTTGACTGCCATTCGTAAGACGAACAAATGCAACATCCAGTGCAAATTTTGCTATAACTACGGCGAGCTGGAGGACTGTATGCCCATCGGAGAGGGGCTTTGGGAAATCGGCGGCACGAAGTTTTACGAACGGGATTTAGACCTACTGCTTTCCATTCAGGAGAAGCCGACAGGGATTTCCTACGTTTACCTAGAGCCATTTATGGAGATTGAAAAATACTACGGCATCATCCGAAAATTCCACGAAGCAGGGATTCATCAGCACATGTATACCAACGGCACACTGGCGACAGAGGAAAATCTGAAGGCATTAGGTGAGGCAGGTCTGGATGAGCTGCGGTTCAATCTGGGGGCAAGCAATGCTTCCGATAAGGTGATTGAAGCGATTGCGACAGCAAAGAAATATATCAAATATGTCGGGATTGAAACGCCTATGACACCCGAATATTTTGAAGCATTTATGCAGAAAAAGGATAAGATTCTGGCAACAGGCGTGGACTTCATGAACTGTGCGGAGCTGCATCTGAACAACAACAATATCTGGAATTACGAAGGAGAAAACATGTACGTCTATCGACAGGGGTATGTTTCTCCCATTTGGAGCAGAGAGCTGACCTTCAAGCTGATGAAGCAGGCGGACGAGGAGGGCTGGAATGTTGCGGTGCATGACTGCTCCAACCGCACGAAATTTGCCCGTGGGCTGAATCTGAAGGGGAAGGAAGGCGGTTGGTTCGGCGCAAGCAGCTACGGCTCTGAATTCAGCAGACCGCCCTTTGCGGCATTTCTGCCGATTTTGCAGGACGAGAATTTCCAATTCTTAGAGGAAGAGGAACTGCCCGAAGGCTACAGACCGGGCGAATTGTTTTTCTAAAAAAGCAAATAAAAAAGCACTTGAATTCGTATTTTCCGATACGGGCTTCAAGTGCTTATTTTTTTATTCAGTTGTTTTCCAGAGCAGAAGGGCATCCTCTACATAGCATTCCACCTTCTCCTGATCGACCAGATAGGAAAGATAGGAACGAATCGTGCTGCCGATGAGGACATATTGGCTATAATCCATCGTTAATGCAAACCGCTCGAATACCTGCTTGAGAATCAGCTCAAAATGCAGCGGCTCCTTGCAGATTTCCAGAAGTGCATCCAGAATTTCCTGCATCTTTTTACGGTTTGCGACTGCCAGAGGCTTGATGTCCTCTGTCGGCTCCGCGTGCGCAGGGATGAACAGCCTGCCCTCCAGCTTTTCTATCATATTCAGCGTTTCAAGCTGTGCCGCAATATCATAGAAAAAGGAGATATGATATTTTTCAAGGATATTTTCCCCAAACACACAGTCAGCCATAAAATAAACATCATCGGGTGTTTTCACGCCGATCATGTCCCAGAAATGCCCCGGCAGGCGGAAATATTCCATGCCCGCAGGCAAAGGCGCATCGGCGATATCCTGTCCCTTGGAGGGGGTTGCCATGAGGAATTTATTCCGCAGCTTCTTGAAGGGATAGCCGCCGTAAAGGAAGGATGGCTCAAGCATCGGGTGCTCCACAATCGCCAGCTCCATGGGTGTGGTATAGACGGCGCAGTTAAGCCGATTCTGCAGCAGGGTATTGCCGCCGTCGTGGTCGGCGTTGGAATGGGTGTTGATGATTGCGGTCAGCTTCCAGCCCTGTGCATCCAGAATTTTCTGGATTTTTCTGCCGGCATCCTTATCGTTTCCGCTGTCGATCAGCCAGACATCGTCATCACTTACGCGATAAACGCCGATTTTGGAAGGAGCATTGATGTAATAGGTATTTTCTGCGACCTGCACCAGTTCATACATGGGCAAAACCTCCTTTGCTTTTGTTTCTGTGGGACTCTGTCCCACGCCCTGCAAGGGGATAATCCCCTTGACCTTATTTGCAAAAACTGCGTTTTTGCGAGGAATTATTGAAATTTCCCACACAAAACGCAGTTTTGTGTCAGTATAGGGTTCTTAGGGGATTATCCCCTAAGTGGGGTTTGGGGCAAAGCCTCAAGGTCTTTAAGGTGTTTAGTTCATGGAATCCGTAGAGCCGATGACATTTTTGATTTTGTCCTCAACCAGCTCCTGAATCAGCGCTCTGCCTGCGCCCAGATAGCCGCGAGGGTCAAATGCCGCAGGCTCATCCCCGAAGGATTTGCGAACAGCAGCAGTCATTGCCAGTCTCAGGTCAGTATCCATGTTGATTTTGCAGACAGCCATGGAAGATGCCTTACGCAGCATTTCCGCAGGAATCCCTTTTGCGCCCGCAATATTTCCGCCGTATTCGTTGCACATCGCAACACATCTCTGGTCAACAGAGGATGCACCGTGCAGAACGATGGGGTAGCTATGGAAGCCTGCCGCCTCCAGCTTTTCTGTGATGGTTGCCAGTCTGTCAAAGTCCAGCTTTGCCTCGCCCTTGAATTTATAAGCACCATGGCTTGTGCCGATGGCAATGGCAAGGGAATCCACACCCGTGCGTTTTACGAAATCAACTGCCTGATCGGGATCAGTGTAGGTTGCATGTGCCGCATCTACGTTAACCTCATCCTCAACGCCTGCCAGCTTGCCCAGCTCTGCCTCAACCACGATGCCTCTTTCGTGGGCGTATTCTACGATTTTCTTTGTCTGTGCTACGTTTTCCTCATACTCCAGATGGGAACCGTCAAACATGACAGATGTGAAACCGTATTCGATACAGTCTTTACATACTTCAAAATCAGAGCCGTGATCCAGATGCAGTGCAATATCCAGACCGGTTTCTTCGATTGCGGCATCCACCATTGCCTTCAGATATTTGGGATGCGCATATTTCAGAGCAGATTTGGAAACCTGCAGGATGACAGCGGAATTCTGCGCCTTTGCCGCAGCTACGACACCTTGGATGATTTCCATGTTATTGATGTTGAATGCACCGATGGCATAGCCGCCCTCAAATGCCTTTTCAAACATTTTTTTTGTTGTTACCAAAGCCATATAAAGACACCTCTCTTGAATTATTTTGGGTTTGCATTTAGCATTGCCTTATATTAGAATTATAATACGGTAATAGATTTGTGACAAGGCATTTGCACGGAAAAGATTGGGGGCATGGAAAAATGAAAGCAATTCTGGCGATTCTGGCAGTTCTGGGGATAGACCTTTCCTCGAAGGAGTGGGCAGAGAAAAACCTGCCGCTCAATAAAAAACGGGAAATTGTCAAAGATCACCTCTTTTTCTGGCACATAAAGAACAGAGGCATAGCATATAATAGATTCAGCGGAAGAAGAAAGGGAATCCTTCTTGCCACGGGTGCGCTGCTTGCCTTTTATGGCGGTTTGCTGGTGCGGATTTTGCGCGGCAAAGGGGAAAGACGGCTTGCCCTTCCGCTTGCCCTGACCTTGGGCGGCGGTGCGGCAAACTTCTGGGAGCGGCTCAGAAAAGGGCGCGTGACGGATTTTTTATTCATCCCTGTGAAGGGGAAAAATGCCCCGATTTTCAACATTGCGGATGTTTCGATTGTCGTTGGTGCGCTCTGGATGACAGTGATTCCGTTTCTCAAAAATAAGAAAAATTGATTTTACTGTTGCCTAACATGGGCGATTGTAGTATAATCAGTACAGAAATCCTGAAATGCACGACAACTTGCTATATTTGAACCTACATTACTGACTCGGGATTCCTATAAACAGCGGATATGTCAGGCCCCAAGATAATTCCCTTTGGGCGGGGGAAGGCAGATTCCGAGGTTGCGGAAACCCACCTGGCTTAGGCTAGGTGTCAAGGGGCAAGACCGGCATTTCGGGGTTATTTTTTTACGTTAAAATAGAAATAGAGTATCAGCAGAGAACTGAACCGCCGGAAGGCGGTTCTTTTTTTGCTACAGATGTATATACTTGTACCGATAAGGAGTTGGTACAATGAAAAAATACATATTACTGGGCGGTCTGCTGCTGCTTTCCCTTTCTGCATGCGGTACGGAGCGACCGGCAGAGCGCGCAAAGGTGGGGCAGATTGGTGCAGAGAGCTCCGTCAGTCGGGAAATGGCGGCGAAAACGATTGCCTTAGCGTTTTATACGAATCAGGAATTGGATGAAATGGAAACGAAGCTGAATTTTTCCGACCTTTCAGCGGAGGACTGGGCGTATCCTTATATTCAAGGCTGTGTGGAGCAGGGCTTTTTCGCGGGCAGTGAGGAAGGCACCTTTCGTCCGCAGGCGGATTTAACGCTTTGGGAGGCACAGGCATTGATGGACAGGCTTGCGCCCGATTATAACAGCCGCATTGTGCTGACGGCGGAGAATAAAAACATGGCGGTTTCCTATGAGCTTTGGGTACAGCTTTTGGAAACGGCGCTTAAGGCAAGGCGCGGAGAGGACAGCCTTTATTCCTATGGGATTCAAACGGAAAATGCGGTGGTTCTGGATGCGGATGGGCTTTGCGATATGGGCAGATTTACCGCGGCAGGCATAGATTTAACGCCCTATGCCGCAAGCCGCATTACCTTTCTGGAAAAGGATGGGGAAATCCTTGCGCTGCTGACGGTAGAAGCCGCTTCGCCTGTGGTGAAAAATATCTATTGCAGGCAGGAAAAAGGTGCGCTTTTTCTGGAAACGGGGGAGGGCGCGGCGATGCTTGCCTATGGAAAGGCGCTTGATGAGGGAATTTATGATGTAAAACTGGAAAACGGTAAGGTCGCAGAGGTGACGGCAGCGGAATCTGTCGGAGGCTGCACCGTGAAGCGCGTGGACGGAGAAACGCTGTATCTGGCGGAGCGGGGCGAGCTGCCTTGGGCGGAAGCGGCAAGGGTTTATGATGCGGCAGGAGAAGAAATCGCAAAGGCAGATTTTTCTGATTTGATTTGCGGCACAGATTGCGGCGAATTTTTTGAAAAGGACGGGGAAATCTGCGCGGCGGTGATTCGTACCCCTGCGGTTCTGGAGCGGATGCGTGTCCTTCTGAAGGGGGCGGAGCAGAAAACCGTAACCCTTTCCGCGGAGAATGGCTTTACGCTTTCCAATGGAACAAATGAGAAGCATTTTTTACCCGAAGGAAAGGCGGTTCTGACAGCCGATTTGTCTTGGTTTTCGCATGGCATTGTGACGGCAACGGCAGAAACACCGATTCGTGTGGCATTTGCAGACGGAACAGCGTATCAATATGAAGGCACGATTGAATTGGAACGGCGCGGCGCAGACAGCCTTGCTGTTATCAATGAACTGCCCTTGGAACGGTATCTGCTCGGCGTTGTGCCGCATGAAATGCCGACCTCCTTCGGACAGACGGCGTTGGAGGCGCAGGCAATTACGGCACGCAGCTATGCCTATAATCAGTTTTATGCGAATACCTATTGTGCGTATGGCGCGCATGTAACCGATACCACCGCCAGTCAGGTGTATCTGGGCTATGCTGAAAATGAAACGGCGGCACAGGCAGTGAAAGCGACCGAGGGGATGTGCGCCGTAACGAAAACAGGTGCGGTGGCGCAGACCTATTTTTATTCCACCTCCTGTGGCTTCGGGGCAGGCAGTCAGGAGGTCTGGTCGAAGGACGGCAGCTTTTCCGGTAGGGAAAAATCCTATTTGCAGGCGCAGACCTACGGGGATTTTGCGCCGCCGCAGACAGAGGAGGAATGGCTTGCCTTCTGGCAGGATTGGAAGAAACAGGGGTACGATATGAATTCACCGTGGTATCGCTGGAAGGTGTATTTCAGTTGTGGACAGCTGACAGAAATTTTGCAGAAAACTCTGGCGAAAAGCGCGAATTGCAGGATAGAAGGGAATCAAAATGATTTGGGCAGGCTGACAGGCATTGCGGTGACACGCAGAGGACAGGGTGGACTCGCAATGGAATTGCAGCTGACCTTTGAAAAGGGGATGGCAACGGTGAAAACGGAAAATGCTATCCGTAAGGTGCTTTCGCCAACAAAAAGAACCCTTGGTGAGCCGATTTATCTGCAACGGAAGGGCGCAGAAGCCATGACGGGAAATGCTATGCTGCCAAGCGGATTTTTCGCAGTGAAAGAAATGAAAAACGCGGAAGGAAAGCTGACGGGCGTGGCACTTTACGGCGGCGGAAACGGGCATGGCGTGGGACTGAGCCAGTATGGCGCGAAATATCTTGCGGAGCAGGGGAAAACGGCGGCGGAAATTATCGCATGCTATTTTCCGGGGACGAAGGTGGAAAAGGTGCTGTAGGGGGAAGTTTTTCGATTGAAATTCAAGTTCTCGAAAGGGCGAGTGTCTGATGGCTGGCTCATGCGAGCAAAAGCGTGGTTGGAGAATCCTGCCGTTTGCCCGCCCCTAAGAAGTGCATTGGCAAAAGCAAAAGACATTCCTCAACTTTTTTTGAAAAAAAGTTGCAAAAAACTTGGAACCTTTTCGGATAGGTTCCAAACCTCCCAACGAACCAAGGGAAACAAGGTTTCCCTTGGTAATCCCTTCCCCGCAGACCCGAAAGGGCAGTACAAAGAGCCCTTCGGGCGAAAAAATCAAAAAGCCTCATTTGGGGGCTTTTTATTGTTCTTCGGCTTCTTTCAGCAGTTCATCATAGGTAGTTTTCAGAACATCGCGAATACCTTTTAATTGGGATGCGTAAATATGTTGGATGCCACGTTCAATTTTAACGAGAGATTCTCTTGTTATATCAATTCCTCTCAACTGCAACAGACGTACAAGTTCTGTCTGCCCAATGCCTTTGGCTTGGCGTAGGTTACGGATATTTTGCCCGATAGGAATTGTTTTTGTCTGCTTGATTTTGGAATCCATAAGCCCCTCCTAAACTGGACTGAAATCAGTTCTTTTTCTTTATTTTAAGAATAGGATGTGCTATAATGGGACTGATATTAGTCCAGTTTTGGAGCGTGACCATAATGACTGATTTTGCTGAAAATTTAAGAAAATTTCGGAAAAATAAAAAATATTCTCAAGCGGAGCTGGGCAGAAAGCTGCACTACGGTTCGACAACGATTGCAAACTATGAAAGCGGCAGAAATGAACCTTCTTTTCGTGATTTAATTCGTCTGGCAGAGGTGCTGGATGTTACACCGAATGAATTATTAGGTATAGAAAAGCATCCGAAAGGAGTTATGGAAAAATTTCAAAAATTAGGGGAGAGAGAACAAAAAATTGTAATCGGCTTGATAGATAGCTTACAGGAATGATACATAAAAAGCAGACCTTTCGGTCTGCTCATTTATTGTCGAAAAATAAAATTTATGATATGATTGGTACATGGAAACCGTGACAGGTTTGGCTGACCTCCGATTTTAACTAAGGATTGGAGGTGGTGCTATGAATACTTATGAAGTGTGGATGACCGTACTTACATTTGGCTTATTTTTGATAGCACTCCTCTCTTATATAGACAAGAGAAAATAAAAAGGCTACCTGTCATAGAACTTTGGACGGTTTAGACAGGTAGTCTTACCCCTGAGGTTGACCACAACGTGGCGGTTTCCTACTTAGTTTCATTATATCATAATATTTAGAATTGTAAAGCATGCACAGCGTTTGTGTGTGCTTTTTTTATCGCTTTTATCGTAGAGAAACGTAGGTTTTAATGACCTCAACGATTTTATCCAGATCCATTCTGGAGGTGTTGAGGATAAGGTCATAATTTTCTGCCTTTCCCCATTTGCCGCCTGTGAAGTAGTTGTAATAATTCGCACGGCGCTTATCGGTCTTAATCACCATGGATTCTGCGCCCTGAGGGTCGTGGTGATAGGTATGGATGGCACGCTCCACGCGGTCGGGCAAATCCGCCTGCAGGAAAATATTGATGCAGTTGGGGTTTTCGGACAGCACATAGTTTGCGGAACGCCCAACAATCACGCAGGGGCCCTCCTCTGCCACCTCTTTGATGACCTGAGACTGCACCAGAAAGATTTTTTCATTCAGCGGCAGACCGACAGAATCAATGCTGGGGGTCAGAGAGGTCAGAGAGAAAAACAGATTGCCGACAGAGGTTTTTTCTGCATCCTTGAAGCATTCCACGGAAAGTCCGGTTTTTTCCGCTGCCATGGTAATCAGTTCGTTATCATAAAAGGGAATCCCAAGGGCTTCCGCCAGTTTTTTGCCGACAATGCGACCGCCGCTGCCATATTGGCGGCTGATGGTGATGATTTTATTCTGGTTCATGGTAACAACTCCTTATCGTTCAGAAATGCAATTTCTGTAAAATTTATTTTTCATATTTTTTCATTATACCGCTTTTCCCAAAAAGTGACAAGCGGAGAATTTTTCGGTGAAAAAACAGCTTTTTCCGCTTGGAAACTTTACTTTTTCAAGAAAAGTGTTTATGATATTAAAGATGGACTACTATGACAGTAGAAAACAGAAATAGATAAAAGAGTAAGGAGATAGTGACATGGGTGAAGCTTTAACAGGTTTAAAAAGAAGCTGCATGTGCTGCGATGTAAACGAAAGCATGATTGGGCAGGAAGTGACGGTAATGGGCTGGGTACAGCGTCGCCGCGACCTGGGTCAGCTGATTTTCATTGCATTAAGAGACAAAACGGGTCTGGTGCAGATTGCAATCGATGGCAACACAGCAGAAAAGGATTTGTTCGCAAAGGCGGAAACGGTTCGCAGTGAATATGTACTGGCAGTGAAGGGTCTGGTTGCCGCAAGAGAAGATGGCAACATCAACCCCAACATGAAAACAGGGAAAATCGAGATTATCGCCAAGGAGCTGCGTATCCTTTCCGAATCCGAAACAACCCCCTTCCAGATTGAGGACAACATCACTGTAAAGGATGATTTGCGTCTGAAATATCGTTATCTGGATCTGAGAAGACCTTCTCAGCTGAAAAATCTGGTGCTGCGTCATAAGGTTGTACAGGTGATGAGAAACTTCCTGGATAAAGAGGGCTTTCTGGAGATTGAAACTCCTGTTCTGGGCAAATCCACACCCGAAGGCGCAAGAGACTATCTCGTACCTTCCCGCGTACACCCCGGCAATTTCTATGGTCTGCCTCAGTCCCCACAGCTGTATAAGCAGCTTCTGATGGTTTCCGGTATGGACAGATATTATCAGGTTGCGAAATGCTTCCGTGACGAGGATCTGCGTGCGGACAGACAGCCCGAATTTACACAGGTGGACATGGAGCTGTCCTTCGTGGAAATCGAAGATATCATGGATATCAACGAAAGAATGATGCAGAAGGTATTCAAGGATTTGATGAACGTAGATATCAAGCTGCCTCTGCCCAGAATGACCTATGCAGAGGCAATGGAGCGCTTTGGTTCCGATAAGCCCGATGTACGCTTCGGCATGGAGCTGAAAAATATTTCCGATGTTGTGGCAGGTACCGATTTTGTGGTATTCAAATCTGCTTTGGAAAACGGCGGCAGCGTGCGTGCCATCAATGCGAAGGGCTGTGGCTCCTTCCCCAGAAAGAAAATCGACTCTCTGGTTGAGTTTGTAAAAACATATAAGGCAAAGGGTCTGGCTTGGATTGTGGTAAACGCAGACGGCACAATCAAATCCCAGATTGCAAAATTCTTCACACCCGAAAAAATGCAGGAAATCGTAGATGCGATGGATGGGCAGCCCGGTGACCTGATTCTGATTTGTGCGGATAAGGATAAGGTCGTATTCGACTCCCTTGGCGCACTGCGTGTAGAACTGAGCAAAATGCTGGAGCTGACAAAGCCTGATGATTTCGCATTCCTGTGGATTACAGAATTCCCTATGCTGGAATGGGATGAAGAGGAAAACAGATATGTAGCGGTGCATCATCCGTTTACTGCACCCATGGATGAGGACTTGGAGCTGATTGACACCAATCCCGGCGCTGTGCGTGCAAAGGCATACGATATCGTTCTGAACGGCTATGAGCTGGGCGGCGGCTCCATCAGAATCCACCGCAGAGATATCCAGAAGAAGATGTTCGAGCTGCTTGGCTTCAGCGACGAGGATGCGCAGGAACGCTTCGGCTTCCTTTTGGATGCCTTCAAATACGGCGTACCCCCTCATGGCGGCTTGGCGTTCGGTCTGGACAGAATCATCATGCTGATGAGCAATGCACCCAGTATTCGTGACGTGATTGCCTTCCCTAAGGTAAAGGACGCATCCTGCCCGATGACAGATGCACCCGGCGTGGTAGACGAAAAACAGCTGGACGAGCTGGGCATTGCAATCAAGGAAACGGAAGAAGCAACAGAGGAATAAAAACCGTGAAAAGGGTGGAAAAATTTCTGCCCTTTTCTTTTTTACACGAAAAGACAAAACTTCCTCTTGACTTTTTCGCAAAAATGTAAGAAAATAGCTATGTTATACATCTGTCGGTGCGTGGCCCAGTTTGGTAGGGCGCAGCGTTCGGGTCGCTGAGGTCGTGGGTTCAAATCCCGTCGCACCGATAGGAGACTGCTTTGTTGGAATAAAATTTCAATGAAGCAGTCTTTTTTAATTTTCTCTTAAATAAGTTGTTTCCGGCAGGCAATTCGATTATAATGTAACGATGGAATAAAGCGTACAAACAGGAAAGGAGTTTCTGATAAAATGGTAACAGAAATTTTAAAGGCCATATTCTTTGGCATTGTGGAGGGCATTACGGAATGGCTGCCCATTTCCTCTACGGGACACATGATTCTGCTGAATGAATTTGTGAAGCTGCAGGTTTCGGATGAATTTTATAAGCTGTTTGAGGTTGTCATTCAGCTTGGCGCAATTCTGGCGGTTATCCTGCTGTTCTTCCACAAGCTGAATCCCTTCTCGCCAAGCAAGAGCGCGCCGCAGAGGCGGAACACATGGCGGCTGTGGTTCAAGGTGGTGCTTGCGGTGATTCCTTCCGCGGTGATCGGGCTGCCGTTGGATGACTGGATGGATGCACATTTTTACAATTATGTTGTGGTTGCCATCACTTTGATTGTTTACGGGATTGCGTTTTTGTTTGTGGAGCGAGAAAACAGCCACCGCAGAGCCTACGCAAATTCAGTGTACGATATTGATTTGAAAACTGCCATGCTCATCGGCTGCTTCCAGTGCCTGAGCCTGATTCCCGGCACCTCCCGTTCCGGTTCCACCATTCTGGGTGCAATCATCCTTGGTGTAGGCAGAGCGGCAGGGGCAGAGTTCTCCTTCTTCCTTGCCATCCCCACGATGCTTGGCGCAAGCGTACTGAAGCTTGTGAAATTCCTGCTTTCCGGCGTTTCCGCAACAGGCGCGGAGTGGGCGATTCTGGCGGTCGGCTGCGTGGTTTCCTTCGTGGTCAGCCTGCTTGTCATCAAGGGTCTGATGGAATATGTACGCAAGCACAGCTTTGCGGTATTCGGTGTGTACCGCATCATTCTGGGGGTACTGGTTCTGGGATATTTTGCCTTCCAAACCCTGCACGCATAAAAATTACATAAGGAAAAATAAAAAACGGAGCCGATTTTTTCGACTCCGTTCATTTTTTATTCTGCTTCAATCTGTTCAAAGATTTCCTGTGCAGGCTTCTGATACCAGCCGGTCTTATCCTCGCTGACAAGTCCTGCGGTCTGGGAATTATAATACATTTCACATGCCTCAAGGTCATTCATTTTGTGCTTTTTCTGCAGCAGTGCAACCACCTCTGCGCCGACAGCGGCACGGTTTTCGTGATGGGTATATTCCTTCTCCTGCTCTCCGGCATCGCTTTCCAGATAGGTCAGCCCGTCAATCATGCCGACAAAGAAATCAATATCCATTTCGGGGAAGGTTTTGTGGCTGTCCAGAATCAGGTCAATGAAGCCGGACTGCTGAAAGGAAATAAATACCTTATTACTGGGGATATTTTTCAGATCACTGTAATATTCTACGCAGGAAACAACTAAAGTACGCTGGTCCATTTTTCTCTCTCCTTTTTACTCATAAAAAATTTACTGAACTTTATGATACCGCATTTTCACATAATTTTCAACCATTCCCCGCAGGAAAACTTGACATTCTCCGATTTTCCAGTATGCTAAAGGAAGCAAGATAAAATTGGAAGGAAGTGCTTATTTTGGTAGCAGTAAAAATAGATGAAACCTTAAAGGAACGCTGCCCTGATGCTGCTTTGGGGCTTTTGCAGGCAAAGGTTGCGGTTGCGCCCGATCCGGAAGAATTTCTGGCACTGCTGAATGGGAAAATTGCGGAGCTTTCCGAGGTGGAGCTTTCGCAGGCAAATAAGAGAGATAAAATTCAGATAACCAGAAAGGCGTATAAGGCATTGGGGAAGGAGCCCAACCGCTATCGTTCCTCCGCAGAGGCAATGTGCAGAAGAATTGCAAAGGAACGAGGGTTGTATTACATCAATAACGTGGTGGATATCAATAATTATCTTTCCATCAAATCGGGGTATTCTATGGGGACGTATGATCTTGCGAAAACAAAGGGCGACATCCTCTGGATGCGTGCGCCCGAAGGCACGGCATACCGCGGCATCGGCAAGGATGTGCTGAATATTGAATTTTTGCCGGTTTTATTTGACGAGGAAGGACCCTTCGGCAATCCCACCAGTGATAATGACAGAACCATGATTACGGATGCAACAGAGGATTTGCTTCTGGTATATTATGCCTTTGATGGGGCAGAGGATTTGCCTGCGCTTCTCTCCGAAGCAAAGGACTTACTGGAAAAATATGCAGGGGGCAGAGAATTTGAGACGGAAATCTTGATTTGAAAAATCCGAATATAATAAGGAAGGTGATCGGATGAAAACCTTTGAAAGCTTATATCGGGACTATTACCAGAAGGTATATGCGTTTCTCAACCGCATGTGTGCCGATGGAGATTTAGCGGAGGATTTGACGCAGGAAACCTTTTTGCAGGCATATAAATCACTCTATAAATTTCGGGGAGAGTGCGAGGTTTTTACCTGGCTTGCGGCAATTGGCAAGCATACCTATTTCAAATATCTGAAAAAGAAGCGGCTGCATCTGGATGCGGCGAATTTGGATTTGGTGGCGCAGAACTATCTGAAGGGGGATGTCAGCCCGGAGGAGCATGTCAGCCAGAAGGATATTGAAAAAGCGGTGCGCAAGGTGGTTGAGGATATCCCGAAGAAATACCGCGATGTGGTGGTGCTGCGTGTTTATGCGGAGCTGCCGTTTTCGCAGGTTGCACAGATACTCAGGATTAGCGAAAATTCTGCAAAGGTGATTTATTTCAGAGCGAAGAAAATGCTGATGGAGGTGTTGAAGGATGAATTGGAAATGTGAACTGGTGATGGATCTGGCACCTCTGTATTATGATGGGGTTGCAAGCAGGGTCAGCAAAAGGCTGGTGAAAAAGCATCTGCGTGAGTGCCCGCAGTGCCGCACCTATTATAAAAAATATCACCCCGTAGACAAAGTTCCCACAGAAGTTCCGAATTGGGATGTGGAGGAAAATTATGCCATGCTGGCAAGAAAAGTCCGCAAAAGACGGCTTGTGCTTTGGGGCGGCTTCCTTTCCTATCTGAGCACGACAATTGTTGCACTGGTGTTTTGGTATGCAAGGGAACAAAAAAAGATGAAAAAAATTTAAGACAGAAAATGCCGAAAATCCGAGGGTTTTCGTCGGCTCTCTTTTTTGCACAAAAAATTTTTGCGAAATTTGTGTAACTTTTTCCGTAATTTAGGGTACTAAGTTAAAGTAACGAAAAAATGGAACGGATTTCGGTAAATGAAATAGTTTCTCATATTCCCTGAGAAAGGGGAGAAGGAGTGGAAAAATGAGCTTTCGTGTGTTAGGGACGGGCATGTATGTCCCACCCAGGGTTGTTACGAATGATGACCTGTCACAGTTTTTAGAGACCAATGACGAATGGATTACCCAGAGGGTCGGCGTAAAGGAACGCCATATCAGCACAAATGAAACGGCGGCGGATATGGGTGCCAAGGCTGCAAGGGCTGCTTTGGAAAACAGTGGCGTAGCGGCGGAGGAAATCGACCTGATTTTGGCGGCAAGCGTCAGCGGGGAGAGCATTTCCCCTTCTGTTTCCTGCATGATTCAGAATCTGCTGGGGCTTTCCTGCATGACCATGGATATCAATGCGGCATGCTCTGCGTTTGATTTTCTTCTGGAAACGGCGGCAGGGTTCTTTGCCAGAGGCAAGGTGAAGAAGGTGCTCGTTATCGGGGCAGAACGTCTGAGCCGCCTGCTGGACTGGAATGACAGAGGCACCGCGGTTATCTTCGGTGACGGCGCAGGTGCGGTGGTTCTGGAAGCAGGTGAAAATTATCTGGATGCTGTTTTTGATGTAAAGGGCGGCGATGATGTCATTGATATTCCACAGCCTGTGGGGATGTCTCCCTTCTATGAAAGAGGGCAGGAAAAGAAGCCCTATATTCACATGGCAGGGCAGGAAACCTTTAAATTTGCGGTAACCGCCACTTGCAGAGACTGCAAGGAAATTCTGGAGCGCAATGGGCTGACCTTTGATGATATCGCGTATATTGTGCCGCATCAGGCAAATCAGCGCATCATTGATTTCGCAAGCACAAAGCTGAAGGTGCCCAAGGAAAAATTTTATTTAAATATTCATAAATACGGCAATACTTCTTCCGCCAGCATTCCCATTGCCTTGGACGAACTGAACCGGGCAGGGAAGCTGCATAGAGGAGATTTATTATTACTGCCCGCCTTTGGCGGCGGTCTGGCAAGCGCCTGTTGTTTAGTAAGATGGTAAAAAAGAAAAGAAAACAAGAAAAAAAGGTAAAAGAAAAGGAGAAAAATTATGGTATTCGAAAAAATCGCAGCAATGTTGGCAGAAAAACTGGAATGTGACGCAGCAGAAATCAAAATGGACACAGAATTCAGCACACTGGGCATCGACTCTCTGGATGTTATGGAGCTTCTGATGAATCTGGAAGAAGAGCTGGGCACAGAAATCGAAATGGGCGAAAACAAAGTAAACACTGTTGGCGATCTGGTTAAGCTGATCGAAGAAAAACAGGCGTAAGATAAAAACAAAGGAAAAGGAGGACGACGATATGATCGTTTCACCGATTTGTGAGATGCTGGGCATCAAATATCCTATTTTTCAGGGCGGTATGGCATGGATTGCTGACGGCAAGCTGGCGGCAGCGGTTTCCAATGGCGGCGGCCTTGGGATTATCTCTGCAATGAACGCAGGCGGCGATTATCTGAGAGAACAGATTCGCATTGCAAGAAGCCTGACAGATAAACCCTTCGGCGTGAATATCATGCTGATGAGTCCCCATGTGCAGGAAGTGGCAAAAATCGTTGCGGAGGAAAAGGTGGCGGTAGTCACCACAGGTGCAGGCATTCCCAATCAATATGTTCCCATGTGGAAGGAAGCAGGCATCAAGGTGATTCCTGTAGCGGCTTCTGTCGCAGCGGCAAAGATGATGGCGAGAGCAGGTGCAGATGCTGTCATTGCCGAAGGTGGCGAATCCGGCGGTCATATCGGCGAGCTTTCCACCATGCCCTTGGTTCCCCAGGTGGCAGATGCGGTGGATATCCCTGTACTGGCGGCAGGCGGCATCGGCGACGGCAGAGGGATGGCAGCGGCATTTATGCTGGGCGCAGTTGGCGTGCAGATGGGCACTCGTTTCCTGCTTGCAGAGGAATGTGGTGTGCATCAGAATTATAAGGATATGGTGAAAAAGGCAACGGATGTTTCCACAACAGCGACAGGCAGACGCTTCGGCGGCAGCACCTGCCGTGTGATGAAAAACCAGTTTGCCCGTCATTTCCTGCAGGTGGAATATGCCCCCGAAACAACCGCCGAAATGGTAGATAAGCTGGGCGTTGGCGCACTGCGCAAGGCAGCAGTGGAGGGCGATACCAAGGAAGGCTGCTTTATGGCAGGGCAGATTGCCGGCATGGTGAAAAAGGAACAGCCTGCGGCAGAAATTGTGCAGGAAATTGCAGCAGAAGCAGAGGCGTTACTGAAAGGAGCGGCAAAATGGGTAAAATAGCATTTGTTTTTTCCGGTCAGGGCGCACAGAAGGCAGGCATGGGCAAAAGCTTTTATGATAACAACGAAACCGTAAAGGATTTGTTCGACAGAGCAGAAACCCTCAGAAACGGTACACTGGCGCAGTGCTTTTCCGGCACCGCGGAGGAACTGAAGGAAACGCAGAATACACAGCCCTGTCTGTATCTGACAGATCTTGCGGCGGCGATTGCGCTTTCCGAAGCAGGTATCCCCGTGGATGGCGTGGCAGGCTTTTCTCTGGGGGAACTGCCTGCATTGGCGTTTGCCGGTGCGTATAGCCATCTGGATGGCTTCCGTCTGGCTTGCATCCGCGGCAGAGCTATGGCAAAGGCGGCGGCAGAGCATCCTGCGTCCATGCTTGCGGTCATGAAGCTGGACAATGCAAAAATCGAGGAAATCTGCAAGCAGTTCAAGCAGGTGTATCCCGTAAACTATAATGCGCCTGGTCAGCTTGTTGTGGCAGGGGCGATTGAGGAAATGGATGCCTTTAAGCAGGCGGTGCGTGAAGCAGGCGGCAGAGGTCTGCCCGTAGCAGTCGGCGGGGGGTTCCATTCTCCCTTCATGGATGGAGCAAGCAGGGAATTTTCCGAGGATGCAAGAGAATTTGAGCTGAGAAAGCCCGCGCTGACCGTTTATTCCAACTTTACCACAGAGCCCTATACGGAAAACGTACTGGAATTGATGGAAAATCAGATTAACCACAGTCTGCGTTGGCAGGAAAGCATGGAACGCATGGCGGCAGATGGCTTCGATACCTTCATTGAGGTAGGCATCGGCGATACGCTGAAAAAGCTTATCAAGCGCATCCTGCCCGAAGCAAGGGTATACAGCGTTTCCGATATGGAGGAAATCGAAAAGGTGAAGGAGGAAATGGGATGCTGAAAGGAAAAACAGCAGTCGTAACCGGCGGCTCCAGAGGGATTGGTAAGGCAATTTGCCTGAAATTTGCAGAAAATGGCGCAGATATTGCGTTTTTATATGCGGGCAATACCGTGAAGGCGGAGGAAACCGTAAAGGAATTGGAAGGACTGGGCGTAAAGGCAAAGGCATATCAGTGCAACGTTGCGGATGCAGATGCCGTTGCGGCAGTTATAAAGGAAATCGTGAAGGATTTCGGCGGCATTCAGATTCTGGTGAATAACGCAGGCATTACGAAGGATAAGCTGGTGCCCATGATGAAGGCGGCAGATTTTGACGCAGTCATTGATACAAACCTCAAGGGCGCATTTTATATGACAAAAGGGGTATATCCTCTTTTCCTGAAGCAGAAGGGCGGCAAGATTATCAATATCAGCTCCGTTTCCGGTCTGACAGGCAACCCCGGGCAGGCAAATTATTCCGCATCTAAGGCAGGGGTAATCGGGCTGACAAAATCCGTTGCAAAGGAACTGGCTTCCAGAGGGGGATGCTGCAATGCAATCGCTCCCGGCTTTATCGCAACGGAAATGACACAGGCATTGGAAAACGATGCATTGAAGGATGCCATCCCCATGAAGCGCTTCGGCGAAGCGGAGGAAGTGGCGAAGCTGGCATTGTTCTTAGCGTCGGAACATTCTGATTACATTACAGGCGAGGTCATCCGTATTGATGGCGGTCTGGCATGCTGAATCGGCGCGAAGGAACCGAAAAAGCAGTCGGATTTCGCAGGAAAGGATTGATGAAATGAGACGAGTAGTAGTAACAGGCATCGGCGCAGTGACCCCTGTGGGCAATAACGTGCCGGAATTCTGGGAAGCAATTAAAAACGGAAAAAACGGTATCGCACCCATCACCAGATTTGATGTCAGCGAAAGCAAATATAAGCTGGCGGCAGAGGTGAAGGAGTTTGATCCGACAAAATATATGGATAAGCTGACAGCAAAGAAGCTGGATCGTTTCGTGCAGTTCGCTATGGTGGCAGCCGGCGAGGCGATGACAGACAGTCAGCTGGAAGGCAATATTGAAAAAGAGGATTTGGCGGTTTATTTCGGTAGCGGCATCGGCGGCTTTGAAACGCTTTGCGAAAGCTATGATGTGCTGAGGGAAAAAGGACCTCGCCGTGTTTCTCCTCTGTTCATCCCCAAGATTATCAATAACATTGCGGCAGGCAATATTGCCATTCACTATCAGGCGCAGAATGCCTGTGTTGCGGTTTCTACCGCCTGTGCAACAGGTACAACTGCTATCGGTGAAGGCTACAGAGCCGTTCTGCATGGCTATACCACAGCGGCAATCTGCGGCGGCAGTGAAGCGGCAATCGTTCCGTTGGCAGTGGCAGGCTTCGGCAGCTGCATGGCACTGAATGCATCGGAAGACCCCAATGCGGCATCCCTGCCCTTCGATAAGCGCCGTGCAGGCTTCGTTATGGGCGAGGGCGCAGGTGCGGTAATTCTGGAGGAATATGAGCACGCAAAGGCGCGCGGCGCAAAAATTTATGCGGAAATCGTAGGCTATGGCTCCACCTGTGATGCACACCATGTAACCGCTCCTGCGGAGGAAGCAATCGCAAGCGGCAAGGCAATCGTAAATGCAATGGCAGGTCTGGAAGGCGTAAAGCCCGAAGAAATTTATATCAATGCACATGGTACAGGCACAGCCTTGAATGATAAAACAGAAACCAGAGCTATCAAAAATGCCTTTGGCGAAGCAGATGCGAAAAAGGTTCACATCAGCTCCACAAAATCCATGACAGGGCACATGCTCGGTGCAGCAGGTGCAGTAGAGGCAATCGCGGCAATTCTGGCGGTGCAGGAGGATGTTATCCCTCCTACCATCAACCTGAAGGAGGCTGACCCCGCGTGTGATTTGGACTACACCCCCAATACAGCAGTTAAGACAACCGTAGAAGCGGCAATGTCCACTTCTCTGGGCTTTGGCGGTCATAATGCCTGTGTTGCATTCAGAAAGATGAGGGGCTGATGAATATGGATACGAATAAAATCAATGACCTGGCGAAGATTCTGCGCCAGAATCAGCTGACAAAATTAGACCTGACAGAGGGGGATACCCGTATCATTCTGGAAGCAGGCGGCAGACAGGCGGTAGTGGAAATGCCTGTGGTTTCTGTGGAAAACATAGCGGAAGTGCCTGTTGCAGAAGTGCCTTCTGTGGAAAAAGCAGAAGCACCCGCAGGCGTGGAGCAGAAATCCCCGCTGGTGGGTACGGTTTATCTTGCGCCACAGGCAGGGGCAGAGCCCTTTGTGCAGGTGGGCGATAAGGTGAAAAAGGGCGATGTGCTCTGCATTGTCGAATCCATGAAGATGTTCAATAATATCGAAGCAGAACTGGAAGGCACGATTGCGGCAGTCTGCGTGGATAATGGACAGATTGTGGAATTCGGTCAGCCCTTGGTTTGCATCTTGCCCGAAAAGGAGGAAAACTGATGAATCAGGAAGAAATCAAAAAAATCCTGCCCCATAGAGATCACATGCTTCTGATTGATGAGGCAGAACTGAGAGAGGGCAAGGCTTACGGCAAAAAAACCATCCGAGGGGATGAATTTTTCCTGCAGGGGCATTTCCCCGGTAATCCGGTTGTCCCCGGTGTCATTCTCTGCGAAATTCTGGGGCAGAGCGCGTGTGTCCTGCTTTCCGGTGAGGCAGAGGGCATTACCCCCTTCTTTACGGGATTGGATAAGGTGCGCTTTAAAAACCCCGTACACCCCGGGGATGTATTTGAAACAGAATGTACCCTGCTCAAGCATAAGGGCCCCTTCTACTGGGCAGAGGGCAAGGGCTATGTAGACGGTAAGTTGTGTGTCAGTGCAGAGTTTTCCTTTGCACTTATCAAGGAGTGACAGGAAATGTTTTCTAAAATTCTCGTTGCCAATAGAGGCGAAGTGGCAGTCCGCATCATCCGTGCCTGCAAGGAAATGGGCATCGAGACGGTGGCTGTCTATTCCGAGGCGGACAGAAATTCCCTGCCCGTTGCCCTTGCGGATGAGCGTATCTGCATTGGCGGCAATGCGGCGGCAGAGAGCTACTTAAATCAGAAAAATATCATCAGCGCAGCGCTGGCAACCAATGCCGAGGCAATTCACCCCGGCTATGGCTTTCTTTCCGAAAATGCAGGCTTTGCCAAGCTTTGCGAAGAAAACGGCATTGTCTTTATCGGCCCGAAAAGCGAGGTTATCTCTGCCATGGGCGATAAGGATACCTCCCGTCAGCTGATGCAGCAGGTCGGCGTGCCCGTTGTTCCCGGAACGGAGGTTCTTAAAGATGTAGAGGAAGCAAAGAAATATGCCAAGGAAATCGGCTATCCGCTTCTGGTAAAGGCAACGGCAGGCGGCGGCGGCAAGGGTATCCGCGTGGTGGCGAGAGAGGAAGACCTTGCGGATGCCTTCCATACGGCATCGCGTGAGGCGGAGAGTGCCTTCGGCAATGGGGATGTTTTCTTAGAGAAATACCTTACCCATGTGCGCCATGTGGAAATGCAGATTCTGGCAGACCAACAGGGGAATATCCTCTGTCTGGGCGAAAGAGACTGCTCTCTCCAGCTGAATAAGCAGAAGGTGCTGGAGGAAACGCCCAGCCCCGTTATGACAGAGGACATCCGCAGAAAAATGATGGATGCGGCAGTTCTGGCGGCAAAGGCGGCAAATTATACCAATGCAGGCACAGTAGAATTTCTGCTTGCCCCCGATGGGCAGTTTTATTTCATCGAGATGAATACCCGTTTGCAGGTGGAGCATCCCATTACGGAGGAAATCAGCGGCGTGGATATTGTGAAATGGCAGATTCGTATTGCCTGTCAGGTGCCCCTGAATATGAAGCAGGAGGATATCCGCCTGCAGGGACACGCCATCGAATGTCGTATCAATGCACGCTCTACAGGCAGAGTGGAGTTTCTGCATATTCCCGGCGGCGGCAGAGTGCATTTCGATACCGCACTCATGCAGGATACCGTTGTGGTTCCCTTCTATGATTCCATGCTTGGCAAGCTGATTGTCCACGCAAACACCAGAGAGGAAGCCATCCGCAGAATGGAGGCATCTCTTTGCGAAATGGTAATCGTTGGGGTAGAAACCAATATTGAAGAACAGCTGCAGCTGATTCGCAGCAAAATCTTCCAGAAAGGGAATTATGATACCCTTATTCTGGACAAAATTTTGAAAAAGGGGTGATATAAATGAGTAACATTATGGGTTACTTCCGCAAATCCAAAAATGCTTTGGAAAAAGGCGGTATCACACTGAAAAATACAACAGAAGAAAAGGTGCGTTGCCCTATCTGCAAGTCCTATGAAACCAGACGTGCGATTGCGAAGCAGAAGGTGACCTGCCCCCATTGCGGACATCATTTCCGCATCGGCGCAAGAACCAGAATTAAGGCACTTTGCGATAAGGACAGCTTCCACGAATTATTTTCCAATATCGAAACGATTGACCCGTTGGAATTTCCCGGGTATCAGGATAAAATGGATCGCGGCAGAGCCGTCAGTGGTGAGGAGGAGGGCGTTGTCTGCGGGACAGCCAAGATTCGCCATCAGCGCTGTGCGGTGTTCGTGATGGAGCCCGGCTTTATGATGGGCAGTATGGGCTCTGTTGTCGGCGAAAAAATCGCTCGCCTGTTTGAATATGCCGCAGAGCATGAGCTGCCTGTGGTCGGCTTTACGGCAAGCGGCGGTGCGCGTATGCAGGAGGGGATTCTTTCCCTGATGCAGATGGCAAAAACAAGCGGCGCAGTAGAGCAGCACAGCAAAAAGGGCGGTCTGTATATCACCGTTCTGACAGACCCCACAACCGGCGGCGTGACGGCAAGCTTTGCCATGCTTGGGGATATTATCCTTTCCGAGCCAAACGCAACCATTGGCTTTGCAGGCAGAAGGGTCATTGAGCAGACCACAAAGAAAAAGCTGCCCGAGGATTTCCAGAAGGCAGAATTTCTGCTGGAGCATGGCTTTGTGGATGCCATTGTGCCGAGAACAGAACTGAGAGGAACTTTGGAAAAGCTGCTGCGGCAGCATGGTAGAAAGGAATGACGCGGATGAATGCCTATGAAAAATTACAGACGGCGAGAAGTCAGACCCGCCCGACGGCGCGTTCCTATATCGAAAAGCTGTTTCAGGAGCGGACGGAGCTGCATGGGGACAGAAAATATGCCGATGATGCGGCAATTATCGGCGGCATCGGTATGCTGGGGGATATCCCCGCAACCTTTATCGGCATTGAACGCGGACGCAATCTGGAAGAAAGAATCCGCTGCAATTTCGGCTGCCCCATGCCCGAAGGCTATCGCAAGGCACTGCGCTTGATGAGACAGGCGGAAAAATTCCACAGACCTGTTATCTGCTTTGTGGATACCTCCGGTGCATTCTGCGGCGAGGAGGCAGAGGAACGCGGACAGGGACAGGCGATTGCCGATAACCTTATGCAGATGATGGGACTGGAAACGCCGATTATCACGATTGTCATTGGGGAAGGCGGCAGCGGCGGTGCCTTGGGGCTTTCCGTTGCGAATAAGCTGTATATGCTTGAAAATGCGGTCTTTTCCGTTATTTCCCCTGAGGGCTGTGCAAGTATCCTCTGGGAGGATGCCAAGCTTGCGCCCGATGCGGCAGAATGTCTGCATATTACGGCGGAGGATATGAAGGAATTCGGCGTAGCAGAAGAAATTATTCCTGAGGACTTTGTGCATTTCGGAAGAATGTGCGAGGAAATGAAGGAAAAACTCATCCTGGATTTAAAGGGATGGTCGAAAAAAACAGGAAAAGAGCTTTCCGAAGAAAGATATCAGCGCTTCCGTAAGCTGGGACGCTGGGCAGAATAAAAAATAAGCCTTTCCAAGAGGTCGGATGACTTCTTGCAAGGGCTTTTTTATTTTTCGTCAGTATCCTTTTTACTGCATTCGGGGCAGAGTCCCGTAAATTCCAGAGAATGTCCCGTAATCCGAAATCCCGTTTTCTGTTGCAGGGTTTCCTCTAATTCACTGAGTGGGCAGGTATCCACAGGAATTACCTTGCCGCAGAGGTCGCAGACCAGACGGTGCGAATGATCCTTTTTTGCTAAGGAATAATATGCCTTCCCATCCTGCCGGACAGAGCGGATGAGAATTTTCTTTTCTGTCAGCGTGTTCAGCGTGCGGTAAACGGTGGAAACATTCATGGGAAGAATCGGCTCGGCTAAGGCGTGTAGTTCCTCTGCCGTCATGGGGCGTGCCTGCTTTTGCAATAAAAGCAATAGTACTTGCCGCTTTTTTGTGGATTTCAAAGCTGCATTTTTCAGAATATTCTGTTCCATTCCTGTCCCTCCCTTCGTTCTTATGATAGTATACCCAAATGGGTTTGTCAATGCAGGGAAGACACAGACAGGGGAAAAGAAAATTTTCCTGCACCGACAGCGTTGCAAAAAGTGGGATGGTTTGATAGGATAGGAAAAGAGAGAAAAAAGCCGACCGCTTTTGCAGATAAACAGAGAGGAAGGGAAATATTTCTCGGGAAATTTCGGGAAATATTCTTATTTCGGGAAGGAGAAGGACGCATGACAAAAAAAGAAAAGGTAACAATTATTTTAGAGCTTTTGCACGAGCATTACGGTCCGACAAAATGCTATCTTGACCACGAAAACGCATGGCAGCTTCTGATTGCAACCATGCTTTCCGCACAATGCACCGATGCCAGAGTGAATCTTGTAACAAAGGATTTATTCAAGAAATATACCTCTGTCAAGGACTTTGCACAGGCAGATCTTGCAGAGCTGGAGCAGGATATTCACTCGACAGGCTTTTATCATAATAAGGCGAAGAATATCATTGCCTGCTGTCAGAAGCTTTTGCAGGACTATAATGGAGAGGTTCCCTCGGATATCGAGCAGCTGACTGCCCTTGCGGGTGTCGGCAGAAAAACGGCAAATGTTGTGCGCGGAAACTGGTATCATATCCCCAGTGTGGTGGTGGATACACATGTTAAGCGCGTTTCCAACCTGCTTGGGCTGACAAAAAACGAAGATCCCGTCAAGATTGAATTTGACCTGATGCAGCTTGTTCCGAAGGATAAATGGATTGATATCAATACCCAGATGATTGCACATGGCAGGAAAATCTGCATTGCACGCAGACCGAAATGTCAGGAGTGCTTCCTGCTGCCCTATTGCACAGGCGGCAAGGCGTTAGAAAAAGAGAAAAAGAAAAAAGAGAAAAAGGCATAATATAGGAAGGACACAGAGACATAGAAAGGAGAAAACAGAAATGAAATCGAAGAAGCTTTTGGCGGCGGCGCTTGCGGCAGTGCTGACCTTGGCAGGCTGCGGCACAACTGTACTGAGTGCGGAGGAAACAAAGGAATTGCTGACGCTTTCGCAGAAAACCATGGCAACAGTGGAAAGCATGGCAGCGGAAATGACGATGGAAATGGATATGTCCATGGGCGAGGAAACCGCGGAAACCACCACAGTCGCTAAAATTCTGACACAGCAGAATCCCCTGCGAATGCAGATGAACCTCTCCGCAACCTTGGAGGATGGCACAGAAGCGCAGAACATGCAGATGTACGCCGAGGAGGAGGATGGCAAGCTGCGCACCTATGTTCTGGCGGCGGATACATGGTATAGCCAGACGATGGAGCTTGGAGGTCTTGCACAGTATAACGCGGAGGAAAATGTGACACTCTATCTGAGCAATTTAGCCGATTTTTCCGCAACCGCAACAGAAAAAATCAATGATACCGAAGCAACAAAAATCGAAGGTACACTGAAAAAAGATGTTCTGCAAAAGGTGCTTGCGGAAAGCGGCATGACAGAAACCGCTGCGGCAATGGGTGTCACAGAGGAACAGCTTGCAGCCCTTACCGAATCGGTGAAAAGCCTTCCCCTGACGCTCTGGATTGATGCGGATGGCTATGTGCTGAAATATGAAATGAACTTGACTGAGGTAATGCAGAAAATCATGGATAAGGCGATGGAAGCTGCTGGCAGTACGGATGCGTCCTCTGCCGTAAAGGTGGAAAAAACAAGCATTTCCATGGTTTGCAGCCAGTTCAACGCAGTTAAGGAAATCACCATTCCCGAAGAAGCAAAGAGCGCAGAAAGCATTTCTGCAAATCAATAATCCGGAGCATAAAAAACCCCGAAGGAAATTTCCTTCGGGATTTTTTTATGTTTTATGATGCTTTATACTCTTGCAACACCCAGTGTTACCTTTTCACCATTGATATTCCATTCCTTGCTCAGCTCGCCGCCCTTGCCTGCGACAACCTCAACTGCCAGTACATCGCCCTTGATGTCATTTGCAGCAAGGATTTCTGCAATCCTTGCGTTGCCGTCATAGTAAACGCGGATGCGGTCTGTTACGTTGAAATCAGCTTCCTTACGCATGGTCTGTACCTTGGAAACGATTTCACGCACGAAGCCTTCTTCCACCAGCTCGGGTGTCAGGTTTGTGTCCAGAACAACGGTCAGGTTGTTGTCGCCGGAGGATACGAAGCCGTCCTTTTCTGCGGTATCAACCAGAACATCATCCATTTCCAGAACAACCTCGCTGCCGTCTACGGTGAAGGAAACCTTGCCGTCTGCCTTCAGCTGTGCCATGAAGCTGTTGCCCTCTACCTCCTTCAGATAAGCACCGATGGCAGGCACCAGCTTGCCGTATTTCTTGCCCAGTGTTCTCAGCTGAGGCTTGAAGGTGTAGGTTGTGAAGGCTTCTACGTCATCTGTGAAGGAAACTGCCTTTACATTCAGCTCGTCCTTGATGATGTCGCAGTATTCTGCGGGCAGGCTCTGTGCTGCCTTTACATACATCATAGCCAAAGGCTGTCTGTTCTTCATTGCGCTTGCGTTTCTTGCCGCACGGCCTTCTACAACAACCTTCAAAACGAAGTCCATGTTTTCTTCCAAATCAGCATCTACCCATTCTGCATGGTATGCAGGCCAATCGCAGAGGTGAACGGATTCGGGAGCGCTTGCATCCACCTTCTTCACCAGATTGCCGTAGATTTCCTCTGTGATGAAGGGGGTGAAGGGAGCAGCCAGCTTTACCATGGTTTCCAGAACGGTATACAGTGTCATATAAGCATTGATTTTATCCTGCTCCATGCCTTCTGCCCAGAAGCGCTCACGGCTTCTTCTTACATACCAGTTGGACAGGTCATCCAAGAAATCAACCATTGCACGGGCAGGCTCTGTCAGCTTGTAGCCCTCCAGAGATTCATCCACGAATTTATTCAGTGTCTGCAGCTTGGAGAGAATCCATTTATCCATGGGAGCCAGCTTTTCATAATCCAGTGTGTATTTTGTAGGATCGAACTGGTCGATTTCTGCGTACAGGATGTAGAAAGCGTAGGTGTTCCACAGCGTACCCATGAATTTTCTCTGCATTTCGGATACAGCCTCATCATAATAGCGAGAGGGCAGCCAAGGCGCGGAGTTTGCGTAGAAGTACCAACGAACCGCATCGGCACCCTGCTTATTCAGTGCATCCCAAGGGTTAACAACGTTGCCTTTATGCTTGGACATCTTCTGACCGTCCTTATCCTGCACATGTCCCAGAACGATGCAGTTCTTATAGGGAGCCTTATCGAACAGCAGTGTGCTGACAGCCAGTAGAGTATAGAACCAGCCACGGGTCTGGTCAACTGCCTCGGAGATAAAGTCTGCGGGGAAGTTTTCATCGAAGATATCTTTGTTTTCAAACGGATAGTGCCACTGTGCGAAGGGCATGGAGCCGCTGTCGAACCAGCAGTCGATAACCTCAGGCACTCTTGTCATCAGCTTGCCGCATTTCGGGCAGGTGATGTGTACCGCATCGATGAAGGGCTTGTGCAGTTCGATATTGTCGGGGCAGTCGGGAGACATTTCCTTCAGCTCTGCAATGCTGCCGATGGTGTGTCTGTGTCCACATTCACATTCCCAGATGGGCAGTGGAGTACCCCAGTATCTTTCGCGGGACAGACCCCAGTCGATAACGTTTTCCAGGAAGTTGCCGAAACGACCCTCCTTGATGTTGTCGGGATACCAGTTGATTGTTCTGTTGTTGCGCACCAGATTATCTCTCAGTGCAGTCATTTTGATGAACCATGTGCTTCTTGCATAATACAACAGAGGTGTGTCACATCTCCAGCAGAAAGGATAATTATGTTCGAAGGGCAGTGCTGCAAATAAGGTGCCGTTTTCTTCCATATATTTCAGAATAACAGGATCGGCATCCTTTACGAACAGACCTTCAAAGGGGCCTGCCAGGCTGTTCAGGTGACCTGTGGTGTCAACATTCTGATAGAAGGTTACATCATATTTTTTACATACACGGTAGTCATCCTCACCATACGCATACGCAGTGTGAACGATACCGGTACCATCTGTCAGTGTTACATAATCATCGCAGGTTACGAAGTAGCCCTTGAAGTCCTCACCGTTGGGCTGGAAATCGAACAGGGGTTCATATTTTACATATTCCAGATCGCCGCCCTTCATGGATTCTACGACTTCATAATTGCCTTCGCCCAGAACGCTGTCCAAGAGTGCCTCAGCCATGATTACATAATAATCCTGATATTTTGCTTTAACATAGGTTTCGTTTGCATTTACGGACAGAATTACGTTGGAGGGCAGTGTCCAAGGGGTTGTTGTCCAAGCAAGGAAGTAGGTGTTTTCTGTGCCTTCCATTTTGAATTTTGCAATGGCAGAGGTTTCCTTTACATCCTTATAGCCCTGTGCAACCTCGTGAGAGGAAAGTGCTGTGCCGCAGCGAGGGCAGTAGGGAACAACCTTGTGGCCCTTATACAGCAGACCCTTGTCCCAGATCTGCTTCAGTGCCCACCATTCGGATTCGATATAGTCATTATGGTATGTGACATAGGGATGATCCATATCCGCCCAGAAGCCGACACGGTCACTCATGGAACGCCATTCCTGTTCGTATGTCCATACGCTTTCCTTACATTTTTCGATGAAGGGCTCTACGCCGTAGCCTTCAATCTGATCCTTGCCATCCAGACCCAGTGTCTTTTCTACCTCCAGTTCAACAGGCAAACCGTGTGTATCCCAGCCGGCCTTTCTCAGAACCTTGTAGCCCTTCATGGTTTTGTAGCGGGGGATTAAGTCCTTTACCGCACGGGTGATGATGTGACCGATATGGGGCTTGCCGTTTGCTGTCGGGGGGCCGTCATAGAAGGTGAAAACGGGTGCGCCTTCTCTTGCCTTGATGCTCTTGCCGAAGATGTCATTGTCCTTCCAATACTTTTCAACCTGTACTTCTCTTTCAACGAAGTTCATGTTATTGGGTACCTTGTCGTACATTTCAATTCCTCCTTAAAAATGATTTACCTTTCAAAGTGTGTTTCTCTCGTAGCTTGTTCTTTTTTCCTTTGTGTTTTTCTGATACCTCTGAAATTTTTGTCTTTTGTACTTTTTTTGCTTTATCTTCCGTATGGTTTATGATGGTGCGGTTTTTCCGCTTTTTCACTGATTGTCAATATAAAAAAACCCTTTCATCCCTACAGGACGAAAGAGTTCGCGGTACCACCTGAATTGACGGCACAAAATGCCGCCCAGCTTATTGACATCACCATCATGATGCTTTCCCTTAACGCGGGCTACGGCAGAGCCTACTGAGCAAAAGAACGGTTCGGACTGCCACTCCGGAGTGATTTTCTGTATCTTCCTTGTCATCGGGCTCCCACCAAGCCCCCGACTCTCTGCAGGCAAGCTGAGGATACATACTGTCTCCTTCATAGTGTTTTTTCGTATTTACCTGTGTATTATACAATGCGTACAAAAACTTGTAAAGCATTTTTTGCAAAGAAACCAAAAGAATGGTGTATTCATGAAAACTGTATACAAAAGTACCGAAATTTCAAGAGAAAATAAGGGAAAAACGCGAAAAAAACGTGATTTTTGCATACAATGTGTAAATTTACATGTAAAGACAGTTAAAAAATTTGATTTTCCGAGAAAAACTATGTATAATTGGTAATCAGAACCACGCACGGTTCTGCTTTTGTAAATATTATCTTGACAGGGTGCAGAAAACAGAAAAAATAAGAAAACCGGACATCCTGTAACACCGAAAAGGAGATTTTAAAATGAAAGGTAGAGACTTTGCACTGCTGACAGACTTATATGAGCTGACCATGATGCAGGGCTACTATGAAACAGGCGCATATAACAGAAAGGTCGTATTCGATCTGTTCTATAGAAAGAACCCCAGCGGCAACGGCTTTGCAATTACCGCAGGGCTGCAGCAGGCGATTGAATATCTGGATGGGCTGCATTTTACAGAGGAGGATATTGCATATCTGGAAAGCTTAAATCTTTTCTCTGAGGACTTCATTGACTACCTGAGAAGCTTCCGCTTTACGGGCGAGGTTTATGCCGTTCCCGAAGGAACCATCGTATTCCCGCATGAGCCGCTGATGCGTATCAAGGCCCCCATCATTGAGGCACAGCTGATTGAAACCGCACTGCTGAACATCATCAACCACCAGAGCCTGATTGCAACAAAGGCTTCCCGTGTAGTACACGCAGCACAGGGCGACCCCGTTCTGGAATTTGGTCTGCGCCGTGCGCAGGGTCCCGATGCAGGTACGGTCGGTGCAAGAGCGGCAGTCATCGGCGGCTGTGTGGCAACAAGCAACGTGCTGACAGGCAAGCTGTATGATGTTCCCGTAAAGGGTACCCATGCGCATAGCTGGGTAATGAGCTTCCCCGATGAGCTGACAGCCTTCCGCACCTATGCAAATCTGTTCCCCGATGCATGCATCCTTCTGGTAGATACCTATAATACACTGAAAAGCGGTGTTCCCCATGCCATTCAGGTGTTTGATGAAATGAAGGCGGCAGGCACACTGCCCGAAAAAGGCTATGGTATCCGTCTGGATAGCGGTGACCTTGCATATCTTTCCAAGAGAGCAAGACAGATGCTGGATGAGGCAGGCTATCCCAATGCAGTCATTTCTGCCTCCAGTGACTTGGATGAAAATCTGATTACAAGCCTGAAGCTGCAGGGCGCAACCATCACCCTCTGGGGCGTTGGTACAAAGCTGATTACCTCTGACGATTGCCCTGCCTTTGGCGGTGTGTATAAGCTGGCGGCAGAGGAAACCGAAAGCGGTGATTTTGAACCTAAGATTAAGCTGTCTAATAATGTAGAGAAGGTAACGAATCCCGGCATCAAGAAAATTATCCGTATTTATGATAAAAAGACAGGCAAGATTAAGGCTGACCTTCTGGCATTGGAGGAAGAAGAATTCACAGAGGATTCCGATTTGTATATCTATGATACGAATGCAAAATGGAAAAGCATGCAGCTGCCTGCCGGCAGCTTCACGCTTCGCGAACTGCTTGTTCCCATCTTTGTGGATGGTAAGTTGGTGTATGAATGCCCCAAGGCAATGGACATTCAGGCATACTGCAACAGAGAAAAGGATACCCTCTGGGAAGAACAGAAACGTCTGAAAAACCCCGATATTGTGCCGGTTGACCTTTCCGATAAGCTGAGTGCAATGAAGCTGAAGCTGATTGAAGCGGCAACAATGATTTAAAAAGTATAAAAAGAAAAACAATGAAAACGCTGTGCGGAAACGAAAAAGCCGCATGGCGTTTTTTGTGCTTTTCTGGGGTTTCTTGCACAATCTGTGAAAAATTGGTATACTGATGCCAAGAAAAGGGAAGGGGGGATTTATTTGCAAACGATTTATTTTTCTGAAAGATTGCTGTGCCAGCTGGAACGGCTGCATACCGTGCCGCTGACGCTTGTAGAAGCACCTGCCGGCTATGGAAAAACAACCGCCCTGAAGCATGCCCTCAGAGATGTGCCGTATGGGGCATTGCGCTGGCATAATGCGCAGGATGCCACAGTCTGCTGCGATTGGCTCGTGCGCCAGATTGCACAGAAGGACTCTGCTCTGGCACAGCAGATTTTCGATTTATATCATGAAAACGGGCCTTTGGTGCATGCAAAGCCTGCGGAGGAATCCTCGCTTTATCTGATGATTGATAATTTTCAGGTGATTGCGGCGCAGTTTCCGTTTTCCGTTTTGCAGCTGCTTTCCGCCCTGAAGGGTACCGCTGTGCATGTGATTTTTCTTTCTCGCAGCTTTTGGCAGCTGCCAATACAGGATTTGATGCACGTCTGCTATATTTCCAAAAAGGATTTTTTCCTGCGAAAAGAGGATATTATCTGCTTTGCAGAGGAGCTGGGCATTTCCCTTACGGAAAAGCAGGCGATACATATTCAGAAGGAAACAGGCGGTTGGGCGGCGGTTGTTTCGTTGTATCTGCAAAATGGCTGCGAAGAGGTGGAATGGAAAAAGCTGAGCCGTCTGATGGAGGATTTATTCTGGAGAAGGCAGGAGGATATCCTTAAGAAGGCACTGCTGCGTCTTGCGCAGTTTGAAACGGTAGATGTAGAAATGGTGCGCACGCTGACAGAGGACATTGCGGATTTGCAGCAGATGGGCGAGTGGTTTTATAGTCTGCCCCTGCTGTACTATGATGCGGAGCAGCAGAGGTACTGCCTCTGTGCGCTGCTGCGGAAGTTTTTGCTTTATCGCCTGCATAATGCGTCCTTTCTGACGCAGTGGGACAGCTATCATCGCTGCGGCTGCTGGTATCGGGAGCATGGGGAGACGAAAAAAGCCGTTGCCGCCTTCTATAAGGTTCTGGATTATGCGGGAATTCTTTCCTGCGATTTGACAGGGCTTCTATTCGAAAAATTCGATAAGCTTTCCTATACGGAAATTGCAGGGGAGATTCTGAGACATTGCCCGATGGAAACGAAGCAGAGGTATCCCTTATCCCTTCTTCGGCTTTGCTACGCGCTTTTTGCCGATGCCGCTTTTACGGAATATCAACAGCTTCTGGAGGAAGCGAAGGGCATCATCTGTGATGGGAATGACCCCAATCTTCTGGGAGAATGGGAGCTGATTGCCGCCTTTCAGGATTTCCCCAATCTGGAAAAAATGGAACAGCATTATCAGCGGGCAAAACGCCTGATGACAGCGCCATCTGTTATCTTTACGGTGGGAGAACCGTTTTTGTTCGGCAGTATTTCCATGTGGCGGCTGTTCTATACAAAGCCGGGCGAATTGGAACGAACCGCAGAAACGCTAGAACGCGTCATGCAGCTGTATAATTCCCTAACGGCAGGGCATGGCAGCGGTGCGGCGGAGCTGTATCGGGGCGAGGTCTGCTGTGCGCAGGGACGCTTCGCCGATGCGGAAATCTATGGCTATCAGGCGTTGTATGCGTCTCTGCAAAGAAAGAATGCCTGCGTGACCTATGGTGCGGCGCTGCTTCTTGGCACCAATGCAGTCTATCGCGGAGATTTGGAGGCATGGAAGCGAACCTTGGACTATCTGGAGGACCCTGCGCATACCTATGCCTTCCTGCAGGATACCTTTCTGGATGTGTGCATGAAGGAAACGGTACAGAGCTATTTTGCCATGCTGCAGCCGAAGGAGAGCAGATTGCGAAAACGCCTGCAAGCGGCATCCAATCGTCTGTATGATTTGAATTTTACAAACAGTGCCATCAAGGGCGTGCGTATTCCAAGAATTATTCTGAAGAAGAATTATCATAAGGCGATTGGGATTCTGGAGGTAGCATTGAAGGTGGATGCAAGGCTGATTGCCCTTCCGTCCCGGCTTTTTATCCACACCAATCTAGCACTTTGCTATTTTGCCATCGGACGCAGCCGAAAGGCGGCGGAACATCTGGAATTTACGCTTTCCTTGGCAGAACGGGATCAGGTGCTTTCGTTTGCGGCTTATTTCCGCGAATATCTGGAGCCGTTGTTTTATCTGCCCTCTGTTTCCAGAAAATATGCCGCTGTCATTCAGGAAATCCGTAGCCTGCCGATACAGAATATCCCTGCTGTGCCGGAATGGAAGGCGTTCATTCCCAAGCAGGAGAATGAATGGGAGGAGCCGCTCAGCAAACGGGAGCGTGAAATTGCGGAGCTTGCGGCAAGAGGACTTCGCAACGGAGAAATTGCCGAAATGCTGCATATTTCAGAGGGTACGGTCAAGAATCATCTGAAGATTGTGTTCCGAAAATTGAATATCGACCGCCGTTCCAGTCTAAGGGGACGGTTGCGTTAAGAAAAAGATAAAAAATGTCCCTTTCGTGATATACCATAAAAGCGGAAAAATTTGTAAAATAAAGGAAGATAGAGTTCAGTTGCGTGCATTTGTCCGCAGAGGAAAAGGGGTATTTTTCCTGCGGGAGGGAACAGGTGCAGATGAACAGTACCCATAGCAGAAATGTAAAAAGCGAAATGTAAAAAGCATGGAGGGGAGGGAGTTTTTTGGTACAGGCTGAGAAATTGCTGTTATGGGATATTTTTCAGGGGAAATCTATCAGAACGGAATCTCTGCACGCGGGACAAAAATGTGGAAATGAAAGAGGGGCACAGCTGCGCGCAGAAATCCCAACAGGCGGAATGTGATAAGTTGGGCAAACGCATCCGTCGGAACCTTTGTGGTACAGGTAGATACACCAAAGCGAAGGATCGGAAAATGGTGTGCAAAGGGGCGGCTGTCTTGGCATAGAATAATCAGCAGACCCTTTGCAGGCGAAAAAGGCTTTGGTGCAATCGGTAAGTGCAAATACATAGAAGAAGGAGCCGCAGTGGGGATACCCCCGTTACGGCTCCTTTTTCGCTGCTTTCTGTGGCGTTACCATGCGTATTTATTGATATCCTCAAGCGTAATACCGGGGTGCAGTGCAATGTTGATGCTGTTGGCAATGATGTTTGCCAGACGATCCACAACGGCATCCACCTCCTTCGGTGTCACGAACAGATTGCCTGTATATGGCCCAAGGATTTCGGCAATCATCTGATATTTTTCCTCCTGCTCCAAATCGGCAAGCGTCTCGTAAAACGCCGTTCCCTTTTCTGTCTGCCGAATCATTTCCTCCAGAATACAGTCCATTGTGTCATTTACAAGCGTTGCGGCATCCACCACAGTCGGTACGCCAATCGCAATCACGGGAATCCCCAGATGTGCCTCATCCAGCAGCATCCGCCGATTGCCGACCCCTGCGCCCGGCGCAACGCCGGTATCGCTCATCTGAATGGCGGCGTTAATGCGGTTGGAACGGCGTGCGGCAAGGGCATCAATCGCAATCAGCAGGGAGGGGTGCAGCTTATCCACAATCCCCTTTACGATTTCTCCTGTTTCTATCCCCGTAATCCCCATTACCCCCGGACTGACGGCGGCAACAGGGCGTACAGCCTTCTCGATTTCCGCAGGAAGTGTGCCGCTGAGGTGGCGCGTCACCAGGATTTTGGAAATTACCTTCGGGCCGAGTGCATCGGGTGTGATGTTCCAATTACCAAGCCCGATTACCAGAATGCAATCCTCCCTTTTCGGCTTTGCCAGAGAGCGAATCTGCTCTGCCAGAAGCCCAATCAGCTTTTCGTGACAATCTGCATCATTTTCCTTTAGCTTTTCCGATTCCAGTGTAATATAATGCCCCATCGGCTTGCCCATGCGCGCGCTTCCTTCAGGAGAGAGAATATGCACATGGGTGAGGGAATAGTCTGCCTGCTCGTCTGTTTCCACCGCTACGCCCTCAAGGGTATCCGTGGTGTCCTTCTGTGCCAGTTCCCGTGCCTCAATGGCAAGGTCTGTGCGGACAGAAAACGTCTGCGGCACTTTTTTTTCGTCTTTTTCGTTCATGCTTTCACTGCCTTTCTGTATTTTCCTAGGGTTTTTCATTATTTTTTTCGTAGTTTTGAAAAGTATTCATTGACTTATTTCGTTCCATAAGGTAAAATATATCCGTTAAGTTAACCATGGGGTACTCGAGAGAGTGGGAAAAAAGCCCCAAGCCGTGTCGGAGGGAGCATGCCCTCAAGGTGGTTAATAGTAAGAGGAAAGAGCGATATTCCCCAAAATATCGACAGAGAAAACCACATTAAAGTAATTAGGAGGAAATAACATTGGCTAATATCAAATCTGCTAAGAAAAGAATCAAAGTGATTAACAAAAAAACACTGAGAAACAAAATGATTAAATCTCAGGTGAAAACAGCTATGAAGAAAGTAATCGTTGCTGTAAATGCAGGCGACAAGGAAACAGCAGCAGTTGCACTGAAGAACGCAGTATCTGCAATCGACAGAGCATACATCAAAGGCATCTACCACAAAAATGCAGTAGCAAGAAAGAAATCTTCTCTGACAAGACTGGTAAACAGCCTGTAATTTTTTCAACAGATCTGAAGGGATATTCCAAACGGAATATCCTTTTTTTCTGCCCCAAAACAGCCTGACTTCGCAGGGGAGAAATTCTTGCTTTCCGTCAGAAAAGGGCATATAATGAAGAACAAGTGACATTTTGAGAAAAATTTTGAGAAAAAGAGAGAGAATTTGATTTTTCGGAGAGATGAAGGAGGAATTATTGATGCTGAAGGAAAAGGCAGGACAGTATTATTTTGTGCAGGATAAAAGCTGCGCAGAGGCCATTCTGCTTGCGGCAAATGAAGCATATCATCTTGGCATGACAGAAGAAGCAACGAAGCTGTTTGCAGGCTTCCGCACCGGCATGGGCATGGGCGGCACCTGTGGTGCGCTTTCCGGTGCCATCGGTGTCTTGAGCAGCAAATACGGCACGAGAGAGGATTTAAAGACAATCTGCGCGGATTTTGTTGCCGCATTTGAACAAAAGCTGGCGCTCGGCACAACGGAATGTGCCCCTCTTGCGGCGAAGTATAAAACAGAGGGCAAACGTTGTCGGGATGCGGTGGAGCTGACCGCAGAGGCACTGGAGGAATTTATTGATAAGCTGGAGGGCAAGGCTCCTGCGGAGGGCTGTACCCTGCGCCCCGAGGATATCAAGCGCGTAAAGGGCATGGGCTTTTTGCAGCATAAGGGCACGAATCTGTTCAACGCTCGCGTCATCACCAGAAACGGACGCATTACCACAGAGGAAGCAGGTGTCATTGCGGAAGCGGCAAGGCTTTATGGTGATGGACACATGATGATGACCACCCGTCTGACGATTGAGGTTTCGGGGATTGCTTATCACGATATTGATGCCTTCTGCGCGCATCTGGCAAAGGCAGGGCTTTCCGTCGGTGGTACAGGCAGCAAGGTGCGTCCTGTGGTTTCCTGTAAGGCAACCACCTGTCAGTATGGTCTGTATGATGCCTATGCGCTGAGCGATGAAATCCATACACGCTTCTATCAGGGCTATCGTGGGGTATCCCTGCCGCATAAATTCAAAATCGCAACAGGCGGCTGTCCCAATAACTGCGTCAAGCCGACCCTGAACGATTTGGGTATCGTGGGCGCAAGAGTGCCGCAGTATCATATCGAGGATTGCCGTTCCTGCAAAAAATGCCAGTTGGAGGAGGCTTGTCCCATCCATGCGGCGAAGAAAAACACAGACGGCAAGCTGGAAATTGATGTAGAGCTTTGCAACCACTGCGGTCGCTGTATCGGCAAATGTCCCTTCCATTGCAATGATGAGGGCGTGGATGGCTATAAGGTCTATGTCGGCGGACGCTGGGGCAAAAAGATTGCCCATGGGCAGATGCTTCATAAAATCTTTACGGATAAGAATGAGGTTCTGGATACCGTGGAAAAGGCAATCCTCCTGTTCCGTTCCGCAGGGGAAAGCGGCGAACGCTTTGCGGATACCATCAATCGTATTGGCTTTGCGAACGCGGAAAAAATCCTTCTGAGCGATGAATTGCTGCAGAAAAAGGCAGAGATTCTGGGATTGGATGTTGTCGGCGGCGCAACCTGCTAAAAAAGAGTATTCAGAAAGAAATTACTTGGAAATAAGACTGCTTTGAGGGAGACTTCGGAGCAGTTTTTTATTTTATACAAAGCAGATAGGAATTTTATCGTCATTTACTTCTTTTTATGGTAAAATAGGAAAAAAGAAAGGTTCGATCCGAAGGGAGGATTCCTGCGTGAATTTTGTAGATAGCATCATCAAAAAAAGAGACGGCGGCAAGCTGACAAAAGAAGAAATTGCCTTTTTTGTGAAGGGCGTGACGGATGGCACTCTGCCCGATTATCAGATTTCCGCCTTGCTGATGGCAATTTTTCTGAAGGGCATGGATACGGAGGAAACGGCACAGCTGACCATGGAAATGGCACATTCGGGCGGTATGTTTGACCTCTCCGCTTTGGCAGGCTGTAAGGTGGATAAGCACAGCACAGGCGGTGTTGCGGATACCACAACGCTGATTCTTGCGCCCTTGGTTGCATCTGTGGGTGTGCCTGTGGTAAAAATGAGCGGTCGGGGGCTTGGCTTTTCCGGCGGCACGATTGATAAGCTGGAATCCATCCCCGGCTTTCGGGTGGATGTGACAGAGGAGGAAGCACTGCGCTTTGCGAAGGAAAGCGGCATTGTGCTGATGAGCCAGACGGATAATCTCACGCCTGCGGATAAAAAGCTTTACGCTCTCCGCGATGTAACAGGAACGGTGGATAGCATCCCTCTGATTGCGGCAAGCATTATGTCGAAAAAAATTGCGGCAGGCGCGGATGCAATCGTACTGGATGTGAAATGCGGCAGTGGTGCCTTTATGAAAAATGCGGCGGATGCAGAAAGGCTTGCAGGCATTATGGCAGATATGGGCAGGCATGTCGGCAGAAGGGTAACGGCGGTCATCAGCAGTATGGCACAGCCCTTGGGCATGTATATCGGCAACAGCCTTGAGGTAATGGAAGCCATCGAGGTGCTGAAGGGCAATGTCGGCGGCGATTTGCTTGAGGTTTCTCTGACGCTTGGCGCGAATATGCTCCTTCTGGCGGAGCGCGTGCAGAGTGAGGAGGAGGGCAAGGCACTTCTGCTCGAAAATATCAGAAATGGCAAGGGGCTTGCAAAATTTAAGGAGCTGCTGATACAGCAGGGCGGCGATGTCCGCGTCATTGCGGATTATAGTCTGCTCCCTCTGGCAGAGGAAAAATGGGAAGTAAAAGCAACGAAATCGGGGTATCTTACCCGTATGGATACAGCCATGATTGGCAGAGCCTCGCAGGAAACCGGCGCAGGGCGGATGTTCAAGGGACAGACGCTGGATTTTGGTGCAGGTATTGTCATGAAAAAACGCACAGGTGATGTAATTGCAACAGGTGAAACCTTGGCGGTGGTATATAGTAAGAGCAGAGAAAAATGTCAGAGTGCGGCGGATTTTCTGCAAAAGGCCATCACAATCGAGGCTGCACCGCTGACAGAGCAGACACCTTTGATTTTGAAAACCATCAGACAGGAGGGTTAAGCATGAAAAGAGCGATCATTATTGTACTGGACAGCGTTGGCATTGGCGAGCTGCCCGATGCGGCGGATTTTGGGGATGTTGGCAGTAACACCCTGGTCAATATCAAGAAGGTGCGTCCGCAGACGAGCCTGCCAAATCTCTGCGCCTTAGGTTTGGGGGATATCCAAGGCAAGGATATCTCGCTTCTTGGCGAGGTTGCCGCACCGAAGGGCTGCTACGGCAAAATGGCAGAACGCTCCATCGGCAAGGATACCACAACAGGGCATTGGGAAATGGCAGGCATTATCACCAAAAGACCCTTCCCGACCTTTACAGAAACAGGCTTCCCCAAGGAGGTCATGGATGCCTTTGAAGCGGCAATCGGCACAAAAACACTCGGCAACTATGCCGAATCCGGTACGGTCATCATTCAGGATTTAGGCGTGGAGCACATGAAAACAGGCTACCCCATCGTCTATACCTCTGCGGACAGCGTGTTCCAGATTGCGGCACATGAGGATGTCATTCCTGTCCAAAAGCTGTATGAAATGTGCGAAAAGGCAAGAAAAATCCTGACAGGGAAGTATGGCGTTGGACGTGTCATTGCGCGTCCCTTCATCGGCAATGCAAAGGATGGCTTCACCCGCACCAAAAACAGAAGGGACTTCTCTCTGGAGCCGACAGGCCCGACCATTCTCGACCTCACAAAGGCGAAGGGCATGGAGGTTGTGGCTGTCGGAAAAATCGAGGATATCTTCGAGCATCGCGGCATGACCCGTACCGACCATACCACCAATAACCACGACGGCATTGAAAAGACCATTCAGTTCCTCAAGGACGATTTTGAAGGTCTGCTGTTTACCAATCTGGTGGATACCGATATGATTTACGGGCACAGAAATGACGTAGAAGGCTACGCGGGCGCACTGGAATATTTCGACAGCAGGCTGCCCGAAATTCTGGCACAGCTGAAGGAGGAGGATGTGCTTTTTATCACGGCAGACCATGGCTGCGATCCGACCACACCCAGCACCGATCATTCCAGAGAATACGTCCCCATTCTGGCTTACGGCAAGCCGATTCGGGAGGGCGTTGACCTTGGTGTCAGAAAGACCTTCGCAGATCTGGGGCAGACCATTTCCGATTATCTGGGTCTGGATGCCCATTTTGAGGCAGAAAGCTTCTGGAAGGAAATCGCGAAATAAAACGGGAACGCCTGCTCTTTTATGGGGCAGTCTTTCCTGCTTCATATACAAAGGAGAAGTTCTATGAAAAATATAGAGGAAATCACAATCAGACCCGTAACCGAGGCAGATGCAGAGAAACTGCTTGCCATTTATGCCCCCTATGTAACCGATACCTTCATCACCTATGAATATACCGTTCCGACCGTAGAGGAATTTCGGGAACGCATCCGCAATACCCTGCAGGCATATCCCTATTTTGCGGCAGTGGAAAACGGCAGAATCATCGGCTATGCCTATGCCTCCGCATTTCATCCCAGAAGGGCGTATCTCTGGTCTGCGGAAGCAACGGTTTATCTGGAACGCGGGGTGCGTGGGCGCGGTGTCGGCAGGCTGCTGTATGAAAGGCTGGAGGAAACGCTGAAGCAGCAGAATGTGCAAAATGTCAATGCCTGCATTGCTTATCCGAATCCGCAGAGCATTGCCTTCCATGAAAAAATGGGCTATCGTGCGGTCGGGAAATTCACCGACTGCGCCTATAAGCTGGAGCAGTGGCTCGGCATGATCTGGATGGAAAAAATGCTGGGCACGCACGAAAATCCCCCGAAGGAATTTATTCCCTACCCCGAAATTCTGAAATAAAACGGGAACAAAGCTGAGAAATTTTCGTCAGAAGGGATAGACCTGTGAAATTGTGGGATTTGTTGCAAGAAAGCGGGTTTTGTAGTATACTGAACAGATAACTGTGGGTATCATTGTGAATGAAGGAGAACATTTATGGAAGAAACAACAATCGTGATCATGTTGAAGGATGAAGAAACCGGCTTTCTGGATCAGGAGCTTGGCTCCTATTCCGTTCCCGAAAGGGCAGAGCTGATCTGGAGCATTTATGTCAAGAGTAACGAGGTTGTGCTTCGCTTAAGCTGCGACAGAGAGCTTGAGGATTGGGAATACGAAGCGGTTTTTGATTATTACGATACGGAACCTGTAGGTGCTCTGGTGGATACCATCATAGAGGAGGAGGGCCATTGCGACCCTGTCTGGATTGTCGGGTTCCCTTTTATTGATGATCAGGATGCCATGGAAGGAAAGCTTGCAAAAATCCTGCAGGCACACGAAAAAGAGCTCCGTTCTGTTTTTGATGCAATCAAGGATAAAGAGGATGATTACCGTGAGGAATAAAGGTATCTTTTGCCTGCTTCTGGCTTTTTGCGTGTTCTTGATGAGCAGCTGCAACCTGAGCAGTCCCCTTCCCCCCGATGCAGATGCTGCGGATGGAAAGGGCGGCACAACGGAGATTATCGTGCCGGGTGGAAAAACGGATAAAGCCGATGAAAAGCAGGCGGCTGAAAAGGCCAAGAATGATGAAAAAAAGAACGAAAAGTCGGACAGCAAGAAAGGCACGCAGAATAAGCCCTTTTGGCAGGCATCCAAGGTGTATGACACTCTGACGGCGGTTGCCGCGGCGGCACAGCAGGATTATAAGGTCAACGGCGCGAAACGCGGCTGGATGAGCAAAAACGGCAAGCTTTACGGCTATTATGATGGCTGCTACATAACCCCGGACATGCTGGTGAAGGAGGGCTATCTGGAAAGCGGTCTGGATACGTCCGGATTTGAGCTCTTGCTGATTGATGGGGAGGATTTGGCGGCGTATAATGGCGCAAGCGTTTCCTCGGGCAATATGAATTTCGGCGTATTTGCGGCAGTGAAGCAGAATGGGAAATATCTGCTGGCCTCTCCGAGCGGCAAGGCGGGGCAGATTGTCCAGTCTGATTATCAGTCGCTTCTGGCAAAATATAACCAGAGCCATGGCAATATCGGGCGGCTGTCCTCCGCAACGGCGGAATATGGGCGGATTCTGAATTATATCTGCCTGTATGAAGGGCGCTTCGCGGATTATTATGTGCGTGAAATCCGAAAGGATAATAAATATGCCGTTGTGGTATTTTCCACCACAGGCAATACGGCAAATATCAAGGAATATGTTTTGAAGAATGATAATGGCTTTTGGGAGGTTGTCTATCCCAATGTGCAGATGGATGCTTATCCCATTACTGCCATCAATCGGCTGATTCCCGATTTTAATGTGGAAGTTCTGCCGAAATATAACCTTGCGGCATGGCGCGGTCTGGTGAAGGCGGAGCAGGGCGGCGCAGTGGCGGCAATGTTCGGGAAGTATTATATTACCAGCAAAACGCAGATTCAGTATCAGTGTGCAACGGCGAACTGTGCGTATTTCCGCCTGACAGACGGCTCTCGCTATGTTGCCTATTCCAACGGAGATTACTGGACGGCGGCACCCGTTTCCTCTGATATTGCGGCAAGGAATTATTTCATGGAACGCACCGGCGGCGATTACAGCTTTATTATTCTGGATGATTAAAAGAGGGTGGTTTTATGACAAAGACCAATGTGATGCGTCTTCTGGAGGCGGCAGGGATTGCCTACCGCACTGCGGAGTATGAATATGATGAAGCGAACCTTTCGGGACTGCATGCGGCGGAGCAGGTTGGCATGGATGCGGAGCAGGTGTTTAAAACACTGGTAACCAGAGGGGATAAAACAGGGATTCTGGTATTCTGTATCCCTGTGGATATGGAACTGGATTTGAAAAAGGCGGCATCTGTTTCCAAAAATAAGAAGGTGGAAATGACGCACATGAAGGAGCTGCTGGGGCTGACGGGCTATATCCGCGGCGGCTGCTCCCCAATCGGGATGAAGAAAAAATACCCCACCTTTATTGATGAAACCTGTATCCTCTTTGATGAAATCGCGGTCAGCGCAGGGGTGCGCGGCGAACAGGTGATTCTGAATCCGCAGGATCTGGTGCAGTATATCGAAGCGACAGAGGCAGACATCACAAAGCCGATGGAATAAAACAAAAAAAGAAAAATAAAAAAATAAGAAGAAATAAGAAAACAGCGACTTCTGAGAAACCGGAAATCGCTGTTTTTTGCTATTGCTTTTCTGTTATTTTGTAATTTTAATGCTCTCGCTGGGAGCGCTTTCCTGCCCATCAATCACTGTGGTCACACGCAGATAGCAGGTACCGTTGACAGAGATGCCGAAGCACTGTGGATATCCCCAGTACCATTTTTCGCTGCTGTTATTGCTGATGCGCGTGTATGGCCCATCCGGAGTGAGGGACTTGTATACATAATAATGGTCTGCGCCGTAAACGGGAGCCCATGAAACGTATGCGTAGCCGTCCTGCGCCAGCCTTGCGCGCAGATTCTGCGGTGCAGAGGGGGTATAGGTGTAGCCCTGCATTGCGCTGAGCGGCAGAGAAAGCTTCTGCGGCACCTGCAATACCTGTGCGATGGGGATAGAGAAATAATGCGAGTCCCCAAAGAAGGAGGTCATGCCGATGACCTCACCGGTGCTGTTGAATAAAGCACCGCCGCTGCTGCCGGGGGCAATGACGGCGGAGGTGGAAATCACATCCGTATCATAGCCGTTGATTGTGCCTGTGCTGACAGTGTTGCGCGCGCCGCCGGGAGAGCCGATGGACGTAACCGCATCCCCGACCTTGTAGGAAAAGGCAGGCGTTGCGGCAGAAAGGTCTGTTTTTTCGATTCTCAGAAGGGCGATGTCGGCGGAAGTATCAAGTCCGACTACGGTTGTCGTGCCTTGATAAATCGTGCCGTCCGCAAACACAAACTGCGCGGTTGCCGCACCCTTAATTACATGGTAATTCGTGGCAATCAGACCATCTGCGGAAAGCACAATGCCACTGCCCTGCATTTTATTCGTCTGGATATAAACAACGGAATCATTGTTTTCTGTCTTTTCCGGTGCCATATATTCCGCGGAATGGATGGAAACCGAGGAGGTGCTCTGGTTCCATGTGACCTCTGCGCCGCTGTATTCGGCTAAGAAGCGAAGCGGTACGAAGGTGCGCCCGTTCCTGATTTTTGCCGGAGCATCAATAGAAACCGCTTTGCCGTTGACGGTGGCTGTTTTTTCGTCAGGATGCAGGGAAATCTGTATTTCGTCCTTTTCTGCGAGGACGGTTTTGCTTTCCTCCTGCCATGCAACAGAATACCCCAGAGATTCCAGAATGCCGCGCATGGGTACTAATACGCGGTCGTTTTCGATAAAGGGAGCTTCAGCAAACGAAACAGCCTTATCATCCAGAAAAATGCGAATGGATGCCGCTGCCGCTGTCTGCATGGAGCATAAAAAGAGAAACAGAAAGAGGAAACCTCCTCTTACCAATCGTTTCATGGTGGTTCACTTCCTTTCTAGCATAAAGTATATCACAGAACAGGGCTTTGCGGACAAAATTTAGAAAAATTTAAGAAATGTGCGCGCATGGCAGGAGGATTTGATTTTTTCCTGTATTTATAGTATCCTCTTAGGACGGAGGTGAGGATAATGTTTGAACGAATTACGGAGAAAACCTTTGATGAAATTTTTCCCTTGCTGGAAAGCGCGTTCCCTGTGACGGAATTACGCGTGAAGGAGGATCAGCGCGCACTGCTCGGGGAGCCGTGCTATCGGCTTTACGGCGTGCGCAGAGAAGGCGCGTTTGCGGCAACCTTTGCGACATGGGAAATCGAGGATTTTTTATATATTGAGCATTTTGCGGTAAAAGAGGAATACCGCAACGGCGGCTACGGCGGCATGCTTCTGGATGCCCTTCTGGCGGAGAAAAAACGCCCGATGGTGCTTGAGGTGGAGCTGCCGGAGGATGCGCTGACAAGGCGGCGGATTGGCTTTTATGAGCGGCATGGACTTGTGTTCAACAGCTATCCCTATTTGCAGCCGCCCATGCGAAAGGGGCAGGGAGTCCTGCCGCTGCGGCTGATGACGAAGCCTGCCGCCATTGATGCAAAAACCTATCAGCGGTATAAGAAACGGATACACAGCATCGTATATAAATATGAGGGTGATTTGTAATGGGCTATTGCTTTGGAATCGATATCGGCGGCACAACGGTGAAAATCGGGCTTGCGGCAGAGGATGGAACGCTTCTGGAAGGATGGGAAATTCCTACCCGAAGGGAGCCGACACCGGAGGGTCTTCTGTTGGACATCAGGGTGTCCATACTGGACAGATTGGACAGGGAGCTGGACAGGGGAAAAAAGCAAAAAATCCGCAGAGCGGACATCCTCGGCATCGGCATGGCTGCCCCCGGTGCGGTGACAGCGGATGGCATCCTGCATGGCGCGGTCAATATCGGCTGGGGAGATGTGGCACTTGCCGAGGAGGCAGAGCGCATCATCGGCATTTCACCCGTCTGCGTTGGGAACGATGCCCGTCTGGCGGCATTGGGCGAAGCAGCCTACGGCGCAGGTGTCGGGGCGAGGAGCATGCTCATGGTGACGCTTGGCACGGGAGTTGGCGGCGGCGTGGTGCTGAACGGGAAGGTTCTCATGGGGGAGAGCGGTGTGGCAGGCGAAATCGGGCACATGACGGTGAATCCCTTTGAGACGGTGCGCTGCAACTGCGGCAAAGCGGGCTGTCTGGAGCAATATGCCTCTGCGACGGGAATGGTGCGCGTGGCGAAGCAGGTTCTTGCTAAGCGGAGAGAGGATTCCCTGCTGCGGCAGAAGGAGGTAACGGCAAAGACCCTCTGGGATGCGGCGCGGGCAGGCGATGTGCTTGCCAATGAGATTACGGACGTGGTTTCGGCGTATCTGGGGATGGCGCTTGCCAATGCGATGTATCTTGTGGATACGGAGAAAATCGTATTTGGCGGCGGCGTTTCTAAGGCAGGGGAGCTGCTTCTGCAAAAAGTGGAAAAAGCCTACAGGAGCAGGGTTTTTGCGCACAGCAGAGAAAAGGAGTTCCTTTTGGCAAAGCTGGGCAATGCCGCAGGGATGCGCGGTGCGGCGGCATTGTTGCTACAGAAAATCAAATAGAAGCATGTAAATAGTGGACAAAAACGGTGTTAAGTTTTTGTGAAAATATGCTGAAAAAGAAAAATGACAAAAATTCCGTGCAAAAAAGAAGGAAAACACGGAGTTTTGGAGAATTTACAATATAACAGGAAACATCCGAAGCGGATATCCTGTCAAATTATGAATGATTCAAAGGCATACCACCGGAAAACTATTTAAAGGGGGAGATTGCAATGGTTAAAATTCTTGCAGGCGAAAAAGGTGAAGGCAAAACAAAAAGAATGATCGACATGGCAAATGCAGCCGGCAAAGAGGCAAAGGGCAATATTGTCTTTGTTGATGACGACAACAGCCACATGTACGATTTGCATTATAGTGTGCGTTTCGTAGAAACACCGAAGTTCATTATGGAAGATCCACAGGTATTCAGAGGCTTTGTGTGTGGTATCCTTTCTCAGAACAGTGATATTGAAACCATTTACATTGATGGGTTGAACCATATTATGGACAGAATCAGCGACGCAGATTTCACAGCCTTCATTCAGGAATTGGATAAGACTTCCAAGGAAGCGGAAATGGATATGGTTATGATTATCAGCCGCAAAACAGATGCACTTCCTGCAGAGGTACAGCAGTATCTGATTTAATCTTTTAAAATTGAAACATTCATGAACCGAAAAGGGACTCTTTTTAGAGTCCTTTTTAGGTGTCGACAAAGTCGACCCCTAAGTCGAAATCAGGATTTCGACTTGTTTAGACAGGTGAATAAACAGACGAGTTCCATCGGCTAAAAAGCCTTGAAACTCGCCGTTTTCCTCGCCGGAAATGAATTCCGACTGCGGATTCCATTCAGGAAACTCCTTCGTTTCCCGAACCTTTCCGCGGCATCAAAACAACCTTGTCTACAGACTGAGGGGGGCTCTTTTTAGAGTCCTTTTTTATTGTAAAGGAATATTGTTTGCAAGAAAAAACAGTTGTAGGACAAAAAGGACAAAATTTGCTTAAATTTTTGTATAATTTGAAGAACAGAACAGTATTTCACTTTACTTTTGGGTTTTCTTTGTGCTAAAATACAAGCTATAGAACGTATTTTGTATGCAAAAATGGAAAAATAGAACAATTCTTTGTTTATTTTTTTTAACGAAATCATGGAGAGAAACCAGAAAGGGAGAACAGACATGAACAAATTTCAGGAAATGTACCGTGCAAAGCTGAAAACAGCGGAAGAGGTTGCAATGTATGTAAAATCCGGTGATATCTGTGCCTGTCCTACAGGCTTGGAGGAGCCCGAAACCATCTGTGCGGCTGTCGGCGAAAGAGCAAGACGCGGCGAAATCACAGGAGTACAGCACCATGCGATTCTGTCCGTAAAGGGCAATGCGTTTATGGACCCTGCACTCAAGGGTAAATATGATTATGTATCCTGGTTTACAGGCGGCGCAGGCAGAAAGGGAATTCAGCAGGGCTACTATACCTATGTACCGAATAACTACAGCACAGCACCCGGCTACTGGAGAGACTGCATGCCCAGACTGGATGTATTCTATGCTGAGGTTTCCCCGATGGACAAGCATGGCTATTTCTCCTGCGGCATGGCCGGGGCAGAGGTGGTTGCGCTGAGAGATAAGGCAACGATCATCCTGCTGGAGGTCAACGAAAAAATGCCCCGTGTTATGGGGAATAACCTGATTCACATTTCTCAGGTAACGGCTCTGTGCGAATCCTGCCATGAGCTGCTGGAGCTGCCCGAAACCGTACTGACAGAAACAGATAAGAAAATCGGTCAGATGATTGCGGACGAGGTTCCCAACGGCGCAACCCTGCAGCTGGGGATTGGCGGCGTTCCCAATGCGGTTGGCGTTCTGCTGCGCGATAAGAAGGATCTGGGTCTGCATACCGAAATGTTTACAGACAGCATGGTTGACCTGCTTGAATGCGGCGCAGTTACCAATATGAAAAAGCCCATCAATGTCGGCAAAACGATTGCCACACTGGCTTGGGGCACAAAGAAAATGTACGAATACATGGATGATAACCCTGCATTTGAAATGCACCCCGTTGATTATACAAACAACCCCTATGTCATCGGTCAGCATGACAACTTCATTTCCGTGAATGCCTGTGTAGAGATTGACCTGTTTGGTCAGGTTTGTGCGGAATCTCTGGGCACACTGCATTACAGCGGTTCCGGCGGTCAGGTGGACTTCGTGCGCGGCGCGAACCTTTCCAAGGGCGGCAAGGGCTTTATCGCGATGACCTCTACCGCGAAAAACGGTACGGTTTCCAAGGTAAAACCCGTGCTGACACCCGGCTCCATTGTGACAACCTCTAAGAATGAAGTGGACTTCCTGGTAACGGAAAACAATATTGTTCGTCTGAAGGGCAGAACCGCAAGCGAAAGAGCGAAAATGATTATCTCTCTGGCGGCACCCGAATTCAGAGATGAGCTGCTGTTTGAAGCAAAGAAAATGAATCTGATTGTATAAGTGGTAGTAACACAAAAGCCCGACCGAAAGGTCGGGCTTTTGTGTTGCGTTTCGGATAGATTTATGGTATGTTGAAACAAAACCATGGAAAAAGGAGGTAGGAGCGGTGAGAAAAAGCTGGGACGAATATTTCATGGAAATTGCTGAGATTGTAAAAACACGCTCGACCTGCCTGCGCAGACAGGTGGGGGCGGTGATTGTAAAGGATAACCGTATCATTACGACAGGCTACAACGGTGCGCCCTCGGGGCTGCGCCACTGCACGGACATCGGCGGCTGTGAACGGGAGCGGCTGCATATTCCCTCGGGACAGCGGCATGAGCTTTGCCGCGCACTGCATGCGGAGCAGAACGCCATCATTCAGGCGGCGAAGGTGGGTGTGAGTACGGAGGGGGCGACGATTTATATTACTTTGCAGCCCTGTGTCATCTGTGCGAAAATGTTGGTTAACGCAGGCATCACGCGTATTGTGCACAGGGGCGAATACCCCGACCCCCTTTCGCAGTCCATTCTGGCAGAGGCAGGGATTGAGGTTATGGCAATGGACTGATTTTTCGGGATTTTTCCCAGTTGCATCAGAAAAAATTTTTGTGGTATACTTATATCAGAAAAGCTTATGAATATGGAGGATGCAGGAGGGAGAACGATGTTTCGGAAGGGTGAATATGTCATTTATGGAAATAACGGTATTTGCTGCATCGAGGAGATTGGTGTGCCGCGCGATACGCCGCTGGGAGACAGCGGGAAGGAATATTACACGCTTGCGCCGGTATTTTCCAGTGGGAAAATTTATGCGCCTTTGGATACGAAGGTATTCATGCGCCCGATTCTGACAAAGGCGGAAGCGGAGGAGTTGATTTTGCAGATTCCCGAAATTCGGGCAGAGGAGGTCATCGGGCAGGATGTGCGCGCCCTTGGAGAGAAATACAAGGGCTGTCTGGATACGCACCGATGCGAGGATTTGGTCAGGCTGATTAAAACCGTTTACCGCAAGGAGAAAAGACTGGAGGAAAACGGCAAAAAGCTTGCAAAGACTGAACGGGAATACAGCAAGCTGGCGAAGGAGCTGCTTCACAGAGAATTTTCTATGGCACTGGAGGTTCCTTATGATGAGGTGGAGAATTATATTACGGAAAAAGTGGCGGCATTGCAAAAGTAAGATGAGGAATAACCCTGAATCGAGTGGATTCGGGGTTTTTTGTTTGGCTTGCGCTTTCTTTCCGCTTTGGGTATAATGAAGCTAAAAGAGAAACGAATGTTCTCTTGTATTCTGAAGAAATTTGGTGAGAATATGATTTCCTATATCAAAGGCACATTGGAACGGCGCGGCGAGAATGACATTATTGTGGAGGCAGGCGGTATCGGCTACCGTATTTTTGTTTCCCCTGCCACATTGGCGAAGCTGCCGCAGACGGGCGAAGCGGTGCAGATTTTTACATATTTCAGCGTGAAGGAGGATGGTATGAGCCTGTACGGCTTTGCGGCGAGAGAGGAGCAGGAGATGTTTGAAAAGCTGCTGCTGGTAAACGGCGTAGGCCCGAAGGGGGCATTAGGCTTTCTTTCGGTGCTGAACCCCTCCGAAATTGTGATGGCAATTTTATCGGATGATGTGAAAACGCTTTCCAAGGCACCGGGGGTCGGCAGAAAAACGGCACAGCGCGTGATTTTGGATTTGAAGGATAAATTCAAAACAGAGGATGCGGTTTCCTCCCTTGAGGGGGCGGCAGGCATTGCGGAAAGCGTTGGCGGCGGTGATGCGAAATTTGAAGCGATTGATGCTATGACGGCGTTGGGCTACAGCCGCAGTGAGGCGGCACAGGCGGTCAATGCGGTTGCGGCAGAGGGCATGACAACAGAGGATATTTTGAAGGCGGCGCTCAAGCGTATGATTACCTTCTGAGGATAGAGGACAGGTGTTTTAGTTGGAAAACAGACGAATTTTGACGACAGGCTTACGGGAGGAAGACCGCGAGCTGGAGCCAAAGCTGCGCCCTGCTACGCTGGAAAGCTACATCGGGCAGGAAAGCGTAAAGGAGAATATGCGCGTATTCATACAGGCGGCAAAGCAGAGGAAAGAGGCACTCGACCATGTGCTTTTATATGGCCCGCCGGGGTTAGGGAAAACTACGCTCTCGAATATCATTGCAAACGAGATGGACGTGAATATTAAGACGACCTCCGGCCCTGCGATTGAACGCCCGGGGGATATGGCGGCGGTGCTGAACAGCTTAAATGAGGGGGATATTCTCTTTATTGATGAAATTCATCGGCTGAACCGCATGATTGAGGAGATTCTTTATCCTGCGATGGAGGATTTTGTGATTGATATTATGATTGGCAAGGGGCCGGGGGCACGCTCTGTGCGGCTGGATTTGCCAAGGTTTACGCTGATTGGCGCAACGACTAGAATCGGGCTGCTGACTGCCCCTTTGCGCGACAGATTCGGCGTGGTGCAGCGGCTGGAGCCATATAGTGTGGAGAATCTGAAAATCATTCTGAAGCGCTCCGCTGCGGTGTTGCAGGTGGAGATGGAGGAAGGCGGTGCAGAGGAGATTGCGCGCCGCTCCCGTGGGACACCGCGACTGGCAAACCGCATGCTCAAGCGTGTGCGTGACTTTGCGCAGGTGCGCTATGACGGGGTGATTACGGAGGAAGTGGCGAGATTCGCACTGGATTTACTGGATATTGACAAGGTGGGGCTTGACCAGACGGACAGAAAAATGCTGCTGACGATGATTGAAAAATTCGGCGGAGGGCCCGTTGGGCTGGATACCCTTGCGGCATCCATCAATGAGGAATCCGAAACGATTGAGGATGTTTATGAGCCGTATTTATTGCAGCTGGGGTATATTCAGCGCACCCCCAGAGGACGCGTGGTGACAAGGCTTGGCTATGCCCACTTCGGCATGACACCGCCTGAGGGCTGAAAGGAGAAAAACGCATGAAATTGAAGATAAATGAAGTGATTGAGGACGTAAGAGATGAGCTGCTTTGCTACGAGGAGGGCGAAGCGGTGGTAGATAGCTGGGAAAAGGAATTTCGGGAATGGATTGAGAAAAACAAGGGCAAGCACAAGGATATTGTTGCCGACAAGAACGGTGTTTTTCTGAAAATCAAGGACGAGGAGGAAATTTTCGAGATTGCGGATTCCTATCTGGATGCCGTTGCGGAAGGAAATGTAAAGAAATATTGGGAAACCTTTTAAGCCGGAAATTGATTTTCTAAGATTTTCTTAAGAATCGGGCGGCGCTGTTGTGTCGAAGAATGTTTTCTGCTATGCTGAAAGAAAAGGTCAGCTTTTGAAAGGGGGACACAATATGAGATGTGCGGCGGATTTTCGGGCAGAGGCAAGAGCAGCGTTAAAGGGACGCTGGGGACTTGCAATCGGGATTGGCTTTCTTGCGATGGTTCTGGGCGGCATTGCCGGTGTCGGTGGGCTTGATGTGAATTTTGTAATGGTAGAAGGCAATTTTCAGATGACCCTGGATATTTTCGGGCAGAGGCTGAATCCGGTAGAAATGATGCGCAATATCGGTGTGGGCAGTGCTTTTCTGGTATGGCAGTATCTTTCTGTGGCTGCTGCTCTGGTTGCGATTGTACGATTGATTGTCGGATCGTTTGTCGGAGTTGGCTACATGAAATTCAATCTGGATCTGATTGACGGTGAGGAAGGCAGATTGGAAACGCTGTTTCGTTATGTCAAACAGTGGGGAACGATGCTTGCGGCTGTTTTATTGCAGGCGGTGTATATCATCGGCTGGACGCTGCTGTTTATCATTCCGGGACTTATTGCGGCATATCGTTATCAGCTGACAGGCTATATTCTGGCGGAAAACCCCGAAATGGGCGCAAATGATGCCATTACCCGCTCCAAGGAGCTGATGAAGGGGAATAAATGGCGGCTGTTCTGTCTGGATTTCAGCTTTATCGGCTGGGATATTCTTTCGGTTTTTACATTAGGCATTGGGGATTTGTGGCTGACACCCTATCGAACTGCGGCAGCGGCGGCGTTCTACAGAGAACTGGTGCCCTTGGAAAAGGGAGAGGAACCGGAGGAAATGCAGGAAACACAGACAGAAGAAGATGTTATTTTGGAAGAATAAGATAGAAAAAGGAAAGTCCTTCCCATGGGGGTAAGCCTGTGGGAGGGACTTTTTTTGTATAATTATTCGGTTTCGGGGGGCTGTTTGGGGGTGATGCTTTCCCAGAAATCCGCCTTATCGATTTTCTTCAGCTTACGCCACCTTGGCGCTTCCCCGTAGCTATGGCGGCAAAGGGAACGATAGCTGCAATAGCTGCAGGGGGTGCGCTGCCCATCGCGATAGGGGGCAGGGGTGATGATGCCTGCCTTCATGGCATCGCCGAGTTCCTGCGTGCGTGTGGCAACGAAATCCAGAATGGCGGCATACTGCTCCTCGGTTGCGAGATTTGAGGCGGCGGTAGGGTCGCCTTTTTTGGTATAGCCGATAGGCACAATGGCAGAGGCTTGGCTTTCGGCAAGGCTATGGTCTATGCCATGGATGAGGACATCCTCCTGCAAAAGCAGACCGGACATCCGCATTTTTTCATAGAGGATTTTTTCGATTGCCTCGGCGGAAAGCTCCTCATCAAGGGCAAGGGTGGGGTCTGTGATGCGGAAATAAAAGACACCGCCCGGCTTGAAGGATGCGCCTGTCTTTTTATAATACTTGAGATACGCATCCAGATAAACGAGAAGCTGTAATTGCAGACCGTAATAAATATCCTGAAAGTGGAAGGTCTTATTGCCCGATTTGTAGTCGATGATTTTGACATAGCGTGTGCCGTTGGCATCGAGCAAATCCACGCGGTCGATTTTACCATTGAGAATCAGACTGCCGCCATCCTGTAGGCGAATGACAATCGGGGGGAGGGCTTCATGTGCGCCGAAGCCGACCTCATAGCCTGCCGGAACGAAATCTCCCTGCTGTAAATGCTGCACCAGCGTCCATGCGGCACGAGTGGAAATGCGTTTCAGGCGGCGGATAAGGTATTGATTTGCGGCAGAATCCAGAAGGATACGATTGCCCAGACGAGGGGCGGCATCCTCTACGGCGGCATGGATACGGGCAGTGGTTTCTTCCTTCGTGAGCGATGTCCAAGGGAGATTGTCCTGCTCCAATTTGTTGGAGAACAGCTCCAGAACCTCATGGAACAGAGACCCCAAATCGGGGGTATTGAGCTGATACAGCCGCCGTTCCTCTGCTTTCAGACCATATTCCGCGAAGAAGGAGAAGGGGCAGCCTGCGAACCGTTCCAGACGGGAAACGCTTGAAAAAATATTTTTGCCGTAAAGCGCCTTTGCTGTTTTCGGGGAGAGCCGCTCGGGCTTTGCCGTTTTGCCGATGCCCTGCTTCAGAAGGGAAAGGCGCTTCTGCCATTGGCTGTTTTCATCAAAAAAGCCGTAGATATCCTGCCAGAGGGGAGAAAGCGGCGCTTCTGCCGTTGCCTTCCGCATTTCGCCGCCAAGCAGATGGAAAACGGCGGTAGGGGCGGTTTCTTCTAAATCGAAGGCGGGCATGGGCTCGATTTGCAGGCCTTCATCCAGACGCTGCAGTCGTTCAATCAGAGAGGAGGGGGACAGCTCCCGACCCTCGGCATCATTGGCGGCATAGGTGAGCCATAGACCCTTGGAGGGTCTGGTTAAGCCGCGATAGATGAGGAATTGCTCCTCGAAGATTTTCTGCTTGCCGCCGCTTGCCAGTTCTATGCCTTGGGCGGTCAGAAGGTCGCGCTCGACTTCGGTGAAAATGCCCTGCGCCATGGCGGGAGAGGGGAGAACGCCTTCATTGACACCAAGCACGAAAAGATATTTGATTTCAGGCAGGCGGCTGCGTTCGATATCCCCAATCAGAAGGCAATCGGCGGTCGGCGGAATGACACCCATGGAGCATTTTTCCAGACCTGCCTTGAGAATTTTTGCCATTTCTTCTAAGGTGAGTTCTTCCTTGCCGAGGATGGCATCTGCCTTTTCCAGAACATCCATGACAAGTTGCCAAATCTGGCGGTATTCCTCTGCCTTATTGAGATTGCCTGCGGCGGTGGCGGACTGTGCCCAGTCATCGAGCGTTTCGGCGGCGTGGAGCTGTTCCAGATGGGAAAGCAATGCCTGCAAAAATTCCCGAAGGGGGAAGGCCTTCTTCTGCGGAAGGGTAAGAAGGGGGGCGAAGGGCGCAAGCACCCTGTCCCGCAGGGCATTGACCGCATCTACGGCTTCTGCGCCCTCGCGTTGGATGCCATAATCCCAGGTATCCTGCCGCCACTTCCAGCCCTTGATGCCATAGGCAAGGACGTAGTTTTCCAGAATATCGATTTCCTCTGTGGAAAGCAGGCTCAAGCCAGATTTTAAATAGGAAAAAACGGCTTCATATTTAAAATCATACACCAGAATATCCAACAGAGAGGTCAGCAGGGTGACCAGGGGGTGTGCGGTGGTTTCGCGGCGCGCATCGATAAAGCAGGGGATTTCGTATTCCTCTAAAATGCCGCGCAGACTCTTTTCGTACGCCTCCATGGCGTTTGTTACAATGGCAATCTGGCGGAAGCGCAGACCCTCCTCGCGCACCAGACGGAGGATTTTGCCTGCGGTAAAGCGAATTTCCTCCTGCAGGGAAGGGCAGGCAACCACATGCACGCTTTCTGCAAGCGGTGCCTTGCGGAAAAAGCTGTGGAAATATTCCTGCTCCAGATTGCGGAGGGCATCCGTTTCGGCACGGAAATTTTTTTCAAGAAGGGTCGGCGGCACGGGGGCAAGCTGTAATTCTTCTGCCAAAGCGAGCAGCTTTTTCTTCGTCAGATATGGTTCGTAAAACGGCGCAGAGGGCGGCAGGAATGCACCGTAAAAGCTGTTTTTATCCATCGGCAGGGTGATGTTGACCTGTGCGGAAAGCTGCAGCAGGCGGCGGATGACGCTGTATTCCTGCGGCGTGAAGCCATAAAAGCCGTCCAGCCAGAATTCCGTATCAGCAAAGCCAAGGCTTTCATCCAGACGCTCCGCCAGAAGCCCAAGGGTTTCATCGGCGGAAATATATTCCTGCCTGAGAAAATCCAGATAGGAACGATAGATACGGTTCAAATCAGTCAGCTTTTCTCTTGCGGCATGGGAAAGCCCTTCTGCCTGTGCGAGGGTTTCTGTATCCTCCGGAGAAATGCGGTACTGAAAAAATTCGGAGATGGTCAGACCCAGCTGGTTGATAAAGCCGGGCTGCTCCAGAACGCTGTGGAAATAGGAAATATTGTCCTTTTCCGCCAGAAGGATTTTCCGCAGTGCCATTGCCTTGCCGATATCCCCCAGAGGGAGGCGATTGCCGATTCCCTTTTTGGAGAACACCCGATGCGCCAGACGACCGAAGCTGAGCACCTCGGCGGTGAGGATGGCGTTCTGCCCGGTTGCGGCAATCAAATCCCGTTCCGCCTGTGAGGTAAACTGCTCGGGCACAATGAGAATCTGCCGTTTCGCTCCCGTATTCGATTGATGGATGATTTCCTCTATGCAGAGGTGGGTTTTGCCTGTGCCGGCTCTGCCGATGATGAAACGCAGTCCCATTTTTATCCCTTCTTTCTGATTCGTTTCTTCCTTTATGATACAAAAGGGACAGCCTTTTTTCAAGGGATGACAGCATAAAGAAGGAAAAAACGGAATATGGTAGGGATAAGAAGGACTGAGGAGGGATTTTCGTGGGGCGCACGAGGTTTATGGTAGTAAAGGCGAAGGAGTTAATCAAAACAGCGGTGTTTGCGGTACTGGGTGTGATTATTCTGGTGGGGTTGATTGCATTTTTTCTGAATATGGGCAAGCATGACGGCGCATATCGGGACGGTACCTATTACGAAGAAATGCAGCTTGGCGAAGAAACGGCGGAGGTTGCGGTAACGATTGCGGAAGGACGCATTGCGGAGGTTTCCATGGAGGAGGCAACAGAGGCGGTGGCGGTGTTTTATCCCCTGCTGGCAGAGGTGACGGAAACGGTCGGGCAGGCGGTGATTGAGAACCAATCGGCAGAGATTGCAGTGGAGAGCGAGAATCCACATTCTGCACAGGCGATTCTGGATGCGGTGGCGGCGTGTCTGGAGCAGGCGGAGAGATAAGCGCAGGTCGAAATCCTGATTTCGACTGAAAGAAAGTAGGGAGGAATACGCATGACGGAGCAGGAAAAACGCCGACGCAGGAGAGAGATGGAGCGGCGGATGCGCGCAAGGCAGAATTTTCGGGGGAGAGAAGGACAGGAGCGAAGCGGTACGCTCGCGTTTCGGACGTATGTGACGGCGGTGCTGGTGGGGGGATGCCTGCTGATTTCTTTATTCCAGAGCAAAACCTCGGATATGGTCTGCAATAAGCTGAAGGAGACGATTGCTTACCAGATTTCGACGGAGGAAGTGCAGAAATGGAAAAGCAGAGGGGCGGCACTGCGGAAGGGCGTGGAGGAAAGTCTGCCTGTTTTTCGGGAAAAGCAGGAAAGGGATGAAAGGGTCTACCGTCCCGATACGGAAGAATCGCCCTAGTTTGCTGGTGTGGAAGGGACTTGCATGGGAACGGAAAACGGAGGACTGGCTTGCGCCTGTTTCGGGGGTGGTGACCTCGGACTGCGGCAAGCGGGAGAACCCCATTTTACATAAACAGGAGCTGCATGACGGGTTGGATATTGCCGTTCCAGAGGGGACAGAGGTGGTAGCGGTTAAAAGCGGCAGGGTGACGGAGGTGCGTACTTCTGCGACGTATGGCAAGCTGCTGCGATTTGAAACAACGGACGGGTATACGATTTTATATGCACATCTTTCAGAGATATTGGTGAAAAAGGGGGAGAAAATCAAGCAGGGACAGGTGGTGGCAAAATCAGGGAATACGGGGCTTTCCACAGGGCCGCATCTGCATTATGGGATTTATCGGGATGGGAAGCTGCTGAACCCGATGGAGTATTTGCCGGAGGGGGCAACGGAGAAGGTATAGAAATATAATAAAAACTCTGTGAAGATTGTAAGTTTGCCAGTTTAGAACGTGCATGCCGTTTCCGGCTTGAGAGGAAGGGTTTGGAAAGGGAAACTTTGTTGCCCTTTCCTCGTCTGTGGAGGTTTGGAACCCATTACGAAACGGGTTCCAAGTTTTTGTTACTTTTTAGCATAAAAAGTAAGGAAGAACGCCTTTGTTTTGCCGTGAAAGTTCTAAACTGGCGAGAAGCTTATTATTGTCAACGGGATATTTATAGGTATACAAAAGAAAGAGGTGCAAAACTTGCTTTTTTCGGGTATGATGGTAGGGAGAAAGGTGAGGGATGCAGCTTGAAACGAGTTTTGATGGATATTTCCGCCGACCTAACGCGGATTGCGTTAGCGGAGGATGGCGAATTAAAGGAATTATATTATGAAAGCAAGCGGGAGGAAAGTCTTGTCGGGAATGTTTACGCGGGGCGTGTGGCAAATGTCATGCCAAATTTGCAGGCGGCGTTTGTAGACATCGGCGCGGAGAAAAACGGCTATTATTATTACGGCAATGCAAGAGCCGTTTCCGATGCGGAGAAAAACAGCGCAAGACCGAAGGTCGGGGATACGCTGCTATTGCAGGTGGAGAAGGATGCAGTCGGCACGAAGGGTGCGGTGCTGACGGGGCATTTTTCCTTTCCGGGGAAATTTCTGGTGCTCCTGCCTGAGGAGGGCGGCGAAATCGGCATTTCCAGAAAAATTACCGATTCGGCGGAGCGTGCGCGGATTCGGGAAATTCTGACGGAGCTTCTGCCTGCGGACTGCGGCGCGATTGTCCGCACAAACGGGGAGGGCAAAAGCAGAGAGGAATTTGAAAGAGAATGGAAGCAGCTTTGGGCAAAATGCGAAAGGCTGAAAACGGGCGAATTTCTGAAGCCGCCTGCGCTGATTTCACAGGAAAACCATCCCGTCAAGCGTGCCGCAAGGGATTTTTACGGCGCGGATGTGGAGGAATATGTGGTCAATGAGGCGGAAAGCTATCGGGAATTGCTGGAAAGCGGCGATTTTAACGGCGAGGGACAGCCTGCCCTCAGACTGCATACCGATGCAATTCCGCTATTTGAGGCGTATTTTCTGGAGAGCCAGAGCGAGAAGGCGTTGGACGAGCATGTCTGGCTGAAAAGCGGCGGTTTTCTGGTGATTGAGGAAACCGAGGCTTGCGTGGTGATTGATGTGAACACAGGGAAGGCGGCAGGCAGAGGGGATTTGCAGAAAACGATTCTGAAAACGAATCTGGAGGCGGCGGAGGAAGCGGCAAAGCAGATGCGCCTTAGAAATCTTTCGGGGATTATCATCATTGATTTTATTGATATGGCAGATACGGCGGCGCAGAAGGAGGTTACACAGCGGCTGAAAAAGGCTGTGGCGAAGGATCGCATTAAGACGGTTGTGGTCGGCATGACAGAGCTGGGGCTGATGCAGGTGACGCGCAAAAAGACCAGACCCTCTCTGAAGCGGCAGATGACAACAAAATGCCGTGCCTGCGACGGCAGCGGCAGACTGCCCTCGATTGAATGGACGGTAACGAGGATGCGCAGAGAGGCGGAAAGCGTTTTTGCACATACGATTTATAACGAGCTGACGGTGCAGGCGGACAAGCGTCTGCTGGCTGCCTTTGCCGGACAGGACGGGGCATGGAAAACGGCACTGGAGGAAAAAAGCGGCGGCACGATTCTTTTGAAGGAAAGCGAAATGGGCTTTGGGCAATATGCCATGGAGAAGCGGAAGAAAAAGTAAATGTATGAAAGCGCCGCAAAGGCGTTCTCTTTGTTGCTTTTGCTCTTTGTACACTTTACTGTGCTGAATTGTTTCTTGACACACATGTGAAAAAGTTATAAAATGAAAAAGGTGTATTTTCGCCATTACTTACAGATTATGTAAAACAATTAAAAATTGCACTTTGAAAACTGAATAAGAGGGAGGTGTTTTTCATTAATCCGATAAGTATGATTTGTGCTGTCGTAGGTTTGCTGATTGGCGTTGTCATCGGTATTGCATACCGCAAGAAGATTGCGGAGGGCAAGGTTGGCGTTGCAGAGGAAAGAGCCAACAAGATTGTCGAGGATGCAGTAAAGGATGCAGAGGCCAAGAAGAAGGAAATTCTTCTGGAGGCAAAGGAAGAGAGCATTAAGACAAAAAATGAACTGGAAAGAGAGGTTCGTGACAGAAGAAACGAGCTTCAGAAAAATGAAAGACGGCTGTTCCAAAAAGAAGAAACTCTGGACAAGAAGGTAGAGGCTCTGGAAAGAAAAGAGGAGCACATGACCAAAAAGCTGGAGGATTTGGACAGACAGAAGGAAGAAGCAAAGGAACTGAGAGAAAAACAGCTCAGAGAGCTGGAGAGAATTTCAGGACTGACCACCGAGGAAGCAAAGAATCACATTCTGGCAATGGTGGAAAATGATGTGAAGCACGAGGCAACCCTGCTCATCAAGGAAACGGAAAGCAAGGCGAAGATGGAGGCGGAAAAACGCTCCAGAGAAATTGTTGCAAATGCAATTCAGCGCTGTGCGGTTGACCATGTGGCAGAAACAACGGTTTCTGTTGTGCAGCTGCCCAATGATGAGATGAAGGGACGTATCATCGGTCGTGAGGGCAGAAACATTCGCGCCTTGGAAACACTGACAGGCATTGACCTGATTATTGACGACACGCCGGAGGCAGTCATTCTCTCCGGGTTTGATCCCATCAGGAGAGAGATTGCAAGATTGGCACTGGAAAAGCTGATTGTAGATGGACGTGTACACCCTTCCCGTATCGAGGAAATGGTGGAAAAGGCAAGAAAAGAAGTGGAAACCACAATCCGCGAGGAAGGCGAGTCTGCAACCTTTGACACAGGTGTCAATGGGCTGCATCCCGAACTGGTAAAGCTGTTGGGAAAACTGAAATACCGCACCAGCTATGGACAGAATGTATTGAAGCACTCTATCGAGGTATCCCATCTGGCCGGACTGATGGCGGCAGAGCTGGGGGTAGATGTCGTTCTGGCGAAGCGTGCAGGCTTACTGCATGATATCGGTAAGAGTGTGGATCATGAAATGGAAGGCTCTCATGTCAGCATCGGTGTTGGCTTGCTGAAGCGTTACAAGGAAAACCATACCGTTATCAATGCGGTGGAGGCACATCATGGCGATGTGGAGCCGCAGAGCATTATCGCGGTGCTGGTACAGGCAGCAGATGCCATTTCTGCGGCAAGACCCGGCGCAAGACGCGAAACCTTGGAATCCTACATTAAGAGATTGCAGAAGCTGGAGGAAATTGCGGACAGCTTCAAGGGCGTTGAAAAATCTTTCGCAATTCAGGCAGGGCGTGAACTGCGAATTATGATAGTACCCGAAGATGTGACGGACGAAGGTATGACACTTCTGGCAAGAGAAATTGCTAAGAAGATTGAAGAAGAACTGGAATACCCCGGTCAGATCAAGGTAAATCTGGTGAGAGAGACCAGAGCCGTGGAATACGCAAAATAATTTTAACACCTGAAACAGAAAGAGCCATTCGGAAACGGATGGTTCTTTTTTGGTATTTTGATGAAGGAGGAAGCAGCATGACGATTGATACCTTTTCTTTCAGATATGCCGATACGGCAGGATTTATGGAATGGTTTCGCTATAACCCGGCGCAGGGACTCTGGATTGACAGATGTGACGGGGCAATGCAGGCGAAGCGGTGCCGGATGACGGAGGAGGAGTTGGCAGAGCTGGAGGAAGTCATCCGCGCGCATAAAATTGACGAATGGAATGATTTCTGCAAGTTGGATTTATGTATGTGCAGCGGCAACAGCTGGACGATTCATGTGACCTACAGGGAAAGCAGGGACGAATATATTCATGCGATGGGACACAGTGAAGCACCTGACGGATTTGCGGAGGGCAAGCGTGCGATAGAAGCATTTTTTGAGCGATATCTTTAAAAAGAAGGGGCTGTGGGGCAAAAATGCCCCATGGCTCTTGTATTTTACGGCAGTTTGTGGTATGTTTAAAAAAGGAAGAATTGGAAATATCAGGTAATTCGCAAGGAGGGACAAAAATGTACACTGCTTTTTCCCCGGGGACAAAAAATCTATTTCTTGTGCTGTCTGCTGCCTGCTGCATTGTGGCATTTTTTTTGATGGATGCCATGCGGAAGGAACAGAAGCGCAGAAAATGGGTCTGTGGGATATTGCTGTGTATTCTGGTTGCGATAGCTGTGGCAGGGTTTCATGAGGCAAAGCAATCGGCAGGGGTGCTTTCGGCGGCAGGCTGGATATAAGGGAAAGAAAAAATGGCTGTGGGAAGGGATTCCCACGGCTTTTTTATGTTGGAAAGTTTTTTCTGTTGGAAAGGGATTGTCGGGGATTCTGCAAAGGACGGCTTTTTTGTGATGTATACGTTACTTGGGAGAAAGAGGGGGGATTTCTTACGAATTTCTTAATTTTGCGGATGGGAAACGATTTTGCGGCGGGATTTGCTTTACGGGAGGGGAATTTTATTGTATGCTCGAAATAGGAAAAATGCGGCTGTGAAGGGCTACAAAGGAGGGGGATGGCAATGAAGAAGCAAAGGAAATGGGCGATTGGCATTTTGCTGTGTATTGTTGCGGTGGTTCTTGCAGTTTGGGTTGGTGCGGCAAAGGATGAGAAGGAAGGAGACAGGGAGAGTCTGTATGAAAATGAGGATTACGGTCTTGGGTTTTGGATGCCGCAGGGCTATACGGAGGATCCGTTTTATATTTCCGACATGGAAACGGTCGGAAACGGATTGATGGTCGAGTTTTTTGCACCGGAGGCAGATATGCTGATTTTCTCTTTCTGGTATCTGGATAAGGCGTACTGGGAAAATGAGGTCAAGGAAAGCTATTCAGGGATGTACCGACAGGTTTATGCGGATGAGGAACGGGTGCTGCTCTGCGTTTTTGTGACGGATGTGCAGTATGATCCGGAGAATCGGGAGAAAAAGAAGGAATATGAAAAATTGCATGACTTGCAGGATGAAATGTGCGACAGCTATTATTTCTTTGATGTGCCGGAACGGGGCGAGCCTGTGGGCGAGGTGCCGCAGTTTGATGTTCCGGAGGGGAATGCGCATATTACGGGAGCCGTTGCTGTGCATGATGACAAGGGATATGCATTGACGAAAGAGGAATATCTGTTTTTGGAAAATAGCGGTGACGTTGAGGAAATGCTAAAGGAGAAAGAAAAATGAAACGGTTGCAGTTGATTCTTTCGATAGGCTTTCTGACACTGGGATTATCCCTGTCGGTTGGGTTGGCATATATCAGATATGGACTGGACAAAGTGAGTGGAACTTTTTTTAATGATGTCGGGAAGTATATGCCGGTGTGGCTGATTGTGTTGATTGTGCTTTCCTTCCTGATTCAGTTGGGAATTATATTTTATAAGGACGAATAACGAAAAGGAGAATGCTTATGAAATGTCCGATTTGCGGAGGAGAAATGCAGGAGGGCTTCCTTGGGAGTGTTACGGATATTGTATGGACACCGCAGGCTGGAAAAATAAAGAAGCCGCGGAATACAAAAGGAGCGGAACTATTGGAAAGAAATGAGGAGATGCCGTTCTGGTGGATGTATTATTATGTGAATGCAAAACGATGTGAAAAATGCGGATTGATTCTGACAAGATAGATTTGCTGAAAAAAGAGGTACCCCCTTTGCCGACCTGCGGTGAGGGGGTTATTTTTATGAATGGCGCAGGAGGAAAAAACGTGGTATAATATTTTACTACGAAAGGAGGCAGTGCCATGCGGATTACAGCCATCACGCAGCAAAAGCGTGACCCAAGCAGATACAATATTTTCATCGACGGCGCATATGCCTTTGCACTGCCTATGCAGGATATTCTGTATTTCAAGCTGAAGGAGGGGCAGGAGGCGGCGGAGGAGACGATTGCCTTTATCCGCAAAAACCTGATTTACATTAAAGCGCAGGATACGGCCTTGCGTTTCCTTGGCTACAAAATGCGGACGGTGCAGGAGATTCGCCAAAAGCTTCTGGAAAAGGAGTTTGCGGAGGATGTGATTGCACAGGTGCTTGCCTTTCTGGAAAAATACGGCTATGCGGATGACAGGGAATACTGTCACAGATATATCAGAGAAAAGCTGCGGCTCAAGCCGAAAAGCGGCTATGCGCTCGGACTGGAGCTGCGGCAGAGGGGCGTTTCCTCTCGTATCATTGAGGAAGTGCTTGCGGAAACGGAGATTGACGAGGCGAGCGATGCCCTGCGGTGGCTGGAGAAAAAAAGCCGCGGACAATGGCCGCCCGAAAACGAAAAAAAGAAAAAACAGCTGTTTGATTTCCTGCTGCGGAAGGGCTATTCCTACGATATCATCAAGGAGGCGTTTCGGCAGATGGAGGAACGGAGGTGAAAGCAAATGGCTTTTTATATCGGAGAAATGAAGAAGGTACGGAACAGCTTTTTTGAGGCCTACAAGGATGGGGACTACAAAAAAGCGATTGTTCTGGGGAATAAGCTATTGCAGATTTATGCGGAAAACGATGACTGCGACTGTATTGAGTATGCGGTGGATATGAGCAATCTGGCGATGGTGTTTGACCGCTTGCAGCTATATCCGCAGGCGGAGAAATATTACAAGCAGGCGGCGGAGCTGAAGAAGCGCTGCGGCGGAGAGAGCCTTTCCTATGCGGACACGCTGAACAACCTTGCAATTGTATACAATCAGACGAACCGACAGACGGAGGCACTGCGTCTGCACCGGAAGGTGATGGAGATTCGGGAGGCAAAGCTTGGCAGGGAGCATGTGGATTTTCTGCACAGCCTGTATCATATCGGGAATACATACGAGCTTTTGGGGGAATATGACAAGGCGATTGAATACCATGCGATGGCATTGAGGAACAATACCTTTTCTACACTGGAGCTGGCGGATGTGCATGGGGCACTTGCCAGAGCCTATGAGGCGAAGGGAAATTATAAAAAGGCAATCTATTATTACGAGATTTGTCTGGATTTGATTGAGAAGGCGCGCGGCTGTGATACGTTTTATTACATGATGAACGTGCTGACGCTGGCTTCTGTCTGCGAAAAGGCCGGACTATTGGATTTGGCGGTGGAATACTGCGAAAAGGCGGTGGAAATCCGCAGAAGGCTGATGAGCGAGGAGCATCTGGATTTCATCAACAGCCTGAATTCTCTGGCGGCGCTGTGCTGTAAGGACGGGCAATATGACAGAGCGCTGGAGGTGCATCGGGAGGTTCTGGAGATTGTGGAGCGGATGCTGGGGAAGGAGCATATTTTTTATGCGGATGCGCTGAGCAACCTCAGTGTGGATTACGGCGGCAAGAAGGAATTTAAAAAGGCACTTGCGCTGTGCAAAAAGGCTTTGCAGCGGAAGAAGGAGCTTCTGGGCGAGGAAGATCCGCAGATTGCGGCGTGCCACATGGCGATGGGGACGCTGTATGAAAGCATGGGCAAGGCGGAGGAGGCTTTGCAGTGCTATGAGGCGGCGGAGGCACTGCGCAGTACGATTGCGGACGGAAGGAATACAGCCTATGCGGATACGCTGACGGCAATCGGCAAGCTTTACGAAGGACAGGAGGCATACGACGAGGCGGAGCGCTTTGTCAGAAAGGCACTTGAGGTGCGGAAAAGCTGTGGCGATGAAAAAAGCGGCATGTATCTCTGGTGTTTGCATCTGCTGGCGGAAATCGAGCGGCGGCAGGAGGATTTCGATGCGGCGGTCGGACATTGCCGGCAGGCGGCGGAGATTGCGAAGGAACGCTTCGGAGCAGAGCATCCCCGTTATGCAACGGCGTTGGAAAAGCTTGGACTGATAGAGGAAGCGGCGGATCATCTGGAGGAGGCGGAGGAGGCCTTTACCACAACGGCAGAAATTCGCAAGGAAATGCTGGATGAGGATAATCCGCTGTATCTGGGAACCTTGGAAGCACTGGCGCGTGTATTTGTGAAGCAGGAGGCATACGAAAAGGCAATCGAACTGTATCAGGAAAAGAATGATTTGAATTTTGAGGAAACACCGCAGGAGCAGATGGCGGCGGCAAATAATCTGCTTGCGATTGCGAACTGCTATCGCCTTTCGGGTGTAGAGGAAAAGGCGGCGGCGTATTTTGCGGAGGCAGAGGCAAAGCAGAAGCGGAGCGGACTGCCAATGGATGAGACCTACGAAAAGCGCAGAGGGCTTTATCTGCGGCAGAAAATGGAGCATGCCATGCCGCCCAAGCCGAAGAAGGGTGGAGATATTCGGAAGGAGCTGGAATATTACAGCGCGTTGGCGCTTTCTATTCGCAACAAGGAGGGCGAGGGGCAGAGCTTTGCCAAGGTGCTGCTGAAAACGGCTGCGCTGCATGCAAAGCTGGGAAATCAGCGGGATACGGAAACGCTGCTTGACCGTGTGCTTTCCATCGGGGCGAAGGAGGGGATATTTACGACCTCCTTCGGCAGACTCTGCGACCGCGTTGGCAGGATTTACGCCGAGGCAGGCAGCAAAAATAAAGCGGAGGCAACGCTGAGACAGGCATATCAGATTCAGACGATGACCGAAAAATGTATGACCGGACAGGGACAGGCACTTCTGCTGCGCCTGTTGCAGGAAAAAGGCGATGAAAAAGCCTATTTTGCAGTAAAAAATGCAGGAAAATTGGAATAATTCAGTTGACAGGGCGGTTTGGGTGTGGTAGTATATTGAAGTATGTTCAGCCGCGTGGAGAGGTTCGAGAAAATCGGAGAAAGGCTCCGGTTACCGTATCCAGCGAGTAAAATTGCGAGGAGGTGTCAACATGTACGCAATTATTGAAACCGGTGGTAAGCAGTATAAAGTATCCGAAGGTGATATCATCACAGTGGAAAAGCTGGCAGTAGAAGCAGGCTCCGAATACAAATTCGATAAGGTTCTGGTTCTGGCAAAGGAAGGCGATATCAAAGTAGGTGCTCCTTACGTGGAAGGTGCCGCTGTTACAGCATCCGTAATCGGTGACGGCAAGGAAAAGAAGGTTGTAGTTTACAAATACAAACCTAAAAAAGGTTTCCACAAAAAAAGAGGCCACAGACAGCCTTTCACAAAGCTGCAGATCAAATCCCTGTAATTTTCAGCTATGATTAAAGCAAGGATTTATCGCAAAAATCAAAAAATCTGCGGATTTGAGATTTCCGGTCACGCAGGTTATGCACAGGCAGGCGAGGATATCGTTTGTTCTGCGGTAACAGTGCTTTGTTTTAACACAGTCAACGCTGTGGAGAAATTCACTGACATTCCCTTCAAAGCGGAGGCGGATGAAAAACGCGGCGGTTATCTCAAAGTCTTGTTTCCCCTTGAGGGAATGGAGGACCATGATACACAGCTTCTTCTGGAAACGCTGGTCATGGGGCTTTCCGATATAGCATTAGAATACAAAAACTATCTCACTTTGATACATGAGGAGGTGTGAAGTATGTTCAGATTGAACCTTCAGTTCTTCGCGCACCATAAAGGCGGCGGTTCCACAAAGAACGGTCGTGATTCCAACGCGAAAAGACTTGGTGCAAAACGTGCAGACGGTCAGTATGTACTGGCTGGCAATATCTTATACACACAGAGAGGCACAAAGATCCATCCCGGCGTAAACGTTGGCAAGGGCGGTAACGATACACTGTTCGCTCTGGTTGATGGTCGTGTAAAATATGAAAGAAAGGGCAGAGACAAAAAACAGGTTTCTGTTTACCCTGTCGAAATCGCTGAATAAGATTTGCGAAGGCTTCAAATGATAATACCATTTCATTTGGAGCCTTTTTTCAATCAGAGAAAGCAGAAAGAAGACTTGACAGGTCTAACGGATGCAGAGCTGTGAAGTCTTCTTTTATAGGAAATATCAAAAGGATATTGTTGATTTTAAAGAAAAATGTTCCAACCCCGCCGCAAAGAAGGTTTGCGGCAAAGCCCCAAGGAAGGAAAGGAGAATTGGAAAATGTTTGTAGATAGAGTCAAGATTCATGTAAAGGGCGGCGACGGCGGCGACGGTAAGGTTTCCTTTTACAGAGCAAAATACATTACGCACGGCGGCCCCGATGGCGGCGACGGCGGCAAGGGCGGCAATGTGGTTTTTGTCGGCGAAAGCGGCATGAGCACACTGATGGATTTCCGCTATAAGAGAAAATTTGTGGCAACGCCCGGCGAACCCGGCGGCAAGCGCAACTGCTTCGGCAAGGACGGCGAGGATATCATCATTAAGGTGCCTGTCGGTACGGTAATCCGTGAGGCGGAAAGCGGCAAGGTAATGGCGGATATTACAACGGCAGGCGAGGAAAAAATCCTCATCCACGGCGGCAAGGGAGGCAAGGGCAATCAGCACTTTGCAACCCCCACCAGACAGGCCCCCAGATATGCAGAGCCGGGCAGAAAATCCAAGGAATATGATGTCATTCTGGAATTAAAGCTGATTGCGGACGTTGGTCTGATTGGTTTCCCGAATGTTGGGAAATCCACACTGCTTTCCATGGTAACAAACGCAAACCCCAAGATTGCAAACTACCACTTTACTACACTGGCACCCAACCTTGGTGTTGTGGAAGGACGCTTTGGGGACAAATTCGTGATGGCGGATATTCCAGGTCTGGTGGAAGGTGCGAGCGAGGGCGTTGGCTTGGGACATGAATTCCTGCGCCATGTGGAACGCACGAAGGTATTCATTCATGTGGTGGATGCGGCAGGCGTAGAAGGGGATGACCCTGTGGAGAATGTGGAAAAAATCAACCGCGAGCTGGCAGAATATAAGGAGGATTTGCTGAAGCGTCCACAGGTGATTGCGGCAAATAAGACGGATATCCCAGGTTCGGAGGAGAATGTGGCGCGGCTGAAGGAGACTTATGAGCCACAGGGCTTCAAGGTGTTCCCGATTTCTGCGGCAACGAATAAGGGGCTGGATGAGCTTCTGACAGAGGTTGGCAGAATCCTGAGAGAATATCCTGAGGATATTGTATTCGAGGAGGAATACGAAGAATATGATGAAGTGAAGGTCGATCAGGAGCCCTTTACCATCGAGGAGGTCGAGGATGGCTATTTCGTGGTTACAGGTGTCGGCGTAGAAAAAATGATTGGCTACACCAATATTGATACCGAAAAAGGCTTTGCCTTCTTCCAGAAATATTTGAAGGAAAAGGGCATTATCGAGGCCTTGGAGGAAAAGGGTATCGAAGAAGGCGATACGGTTCATATTTACGATTTGGACTTTGAATTCTGGAAGTAATGAAGGATGTCGGTGCATCCAAATCAGAAAGCAAAAAAAGCAAGAAATTCTGAAAAATCGGAATTTCTTGCTTTTTTATATAAGAACGATTTGTTTTCTGATTTAGAAGGTCGCTTTTGACAGCCTTTTTTTAATGCGACAACAGCAGCTTTGTTGCTTCCAGAAGGTTCAGATGCTTGACATTTCTTGGCTCAAAGTGCATGATGCGGCAAACGATTTGCAGAGCCGTTCCCGCAACAAAAACGGAAATGACGGTGCCGATGCCGATAGGGCCATCCAAGACCCAGCCAATCAGCAAAACCACACCGACGATGACGGACTGCACCAGACCGACGGGATGATTTGGGAACCGCTTGCCCAAGGCGATTGTCAGAGAATCGCGCGGGCCGCAGCTTTGCCCGGCAGACATATAAAAATACTGCCCGAAGCCCATCACGAACAGCCCGACAATAACAAGAATAATGCTCAGACAGAGATTGCGGCTGACGGGAATGGGATGGAAATACGAAATCCAATCGACATAATTGCCGACTAAGAGGGCATCCAAAATTGTGCCGAAGCCGATTTTTTCCTTCAAAAGCAGGTCAATCCCCAGAATGATGATACCGCTGACGGTATGAACAAAGCCGAAGCTCAGCCCGACCTTGCCGGAAATTGCCATGGAAAGACATTCCCATGGGGCAATGCCGATATTTGCCTGCACGGTCAGATAGACACCGCAGGAATAGAGAAACAGCCCGAAGGCAGATTTTAGAATTGCTTTTATCATTTGCAGGGATTTGTTTTGCATTGAGGTCTCCTTGTATTTATGGACGCTTATTTTTTTGCGAAAAACGGAGGATTCGCAAGGGTTTCTGTGATTTTTATGCTTTGGATACCGCTTTTCATCACCAGCTTCCGCAGGAAGGAACGATAGAGGAAGGGACTTTTCAGCACCTTCGTGAATAATTTCAAGCGCAGAGGCAGGGTTTTCTGCCAATAGCGTTCATTCGGATTGCTGCGGGGGTGGTTCAGCACGCCGCTGAGTGTTTTTGCACTGCCGATGGCGGAGCTGATGCCCTCCAAGGAGCTTGCGCTGATAAAGCCGGCAGCTTCACCGATGAGGAAAATTCCCTTTTCTCCCTTGCAGAAATCGCGGAAGGACGCAGGACGCAGCACCAGACATGCCTCTGTTTTCAAGGGCGCGCCGAAACGAAACCCGATTTCCTCCAGCTTTGCCTTTTGCCGTTCAAAGCGTTCTCTGGCATGATCCAGAGGAAAGGCACCGCCGAAAATAAACTGATGATCCTTGGAAATCGACCACGAACAGCAATCTGTTGTTTCCGGATCAAAAATGCAGGAATAAAACGGGTTCGGGTGTGTTTCGGGGAACCATTGCTGTATGGAAAGATACCGGCGCAGCTGCTTTTCGGGATAGAACGTTCTTCTGACGATGGAATTTGCGCCGTCCGCCCCAACGAGAAATTCCGCTCGAACGGTGCGGATTTGCTTTGTCTGCAAATCCTGATAAGAAATGAGAAAGCCGCCGTTTTCCCGTTTCAGCTCTGTGCAGACAGCGTTGCTGTGCAGCTCTACCGTTTTCGGCAGGAGAGATTCCAGCCAAAGATCGAATTTATGGCGATCCATATTGATATAGAACCGCTGATAATGGCGAATCAGCTTATTTTTTAAATCAATCGTTTTTACGGCGAAAATCTGCGGATCGACCAGAACATCCTTTGGCAGGGTCAGGTCAAAGCTTGCCAGTGCCTTCTGTGCATCTGTGCAGATGAGACCGCCGCAGGGCTTCTGAAAGCCATCTCCATGGGGGTTCTTTTTATCAATCGCGATGATTTTATACTTTGGGTGCAGGAGTCGCGCGAGCGTTGCGCCGGCAGGCCCTGTGCCGATGATGGCGATATCATACAAATCCTTTGCTTTCATACAAACACTCCCTTTCAAGAGAAGTGTAGCACAAAAGGGCTTCGGAAAACGAAATGTCCGAAAACCTTAGGGCATTTGTAAGAAAATCTTAAGGATTTCGAATTTGTAGATAAGTATAACATGAAGGTGGTGTGGATGCAACCATACATACTTTTCTTTTCCGGAGAAAGAATAGGAGAAAAAGAAAAAGAGGTGGCAGGATGGTTGCGATGGAAAAATGCGAGCCGAAATATGAGCCGAGGTGCAGGATTTTCTTTGCAGAGGGGCAGAAATTTCGGACAAATCTGTTGGTTTTATTTTTTGATTTGCCGCTAAAACGGGAAACGGCAACGAAAACAGCCCTTCTGGCAGAGGTGCTGCGGCAGGGGGAAGACCCGACGGGGGCGGCAAGGCAGGCGGAGCTGCTTTTTGGGGCGCATTGGGATATCAGCGTGGTGAAAAAGGGGGGACGGCAGTTACTGCTGTTTTCCTTGGAGACACTGAAAAATGTGGAAACAGAGGAAATGCTTGCGTTTTTGCGAGAGCGGCTGTTTGCGCCGATGCAGAATGGCTTTACGGAGAAAGCCGTGGAGCGGCAGAAAAAAATTCTGCGACAGAAATTGGAAAACCAAAGGGATGATAAAAAGGCATTTGCGCGCAGGCGTGCCCTGGAGGAAACCGCAAAGGGAACAGCACTTGCGATTTCGGGGGACGGCTATGCGGAGGATTTGGAGGAAATCAGTGCGGAAGGGCTGCTTGCATTTTATCGGGAGCTTCTGGAAACGGCAAGGGTGAAGGTCTTTTTCTGCGGCGAAAAGGATGATGCCTTGCTTTCTCTGCGGCAGAATTTTAAGGGGAAGGCGGCAGCGGAGGACGAAGCTGCACCGATTCTAGAGGAAAAGCCGCATTTTTTGAGAGAAGAAACAGATGCGGCACAGGCAAGGCTTCTGCTCGGCTTTCTGGGGGATGTGGGAAACAGCACCAGAGAGACGGCACTGCTGCTGCTGAATCAGCTTCTGGGCGGCGACCCGGATTCGTTTTTGTTCCGGAAGCTGCGGGAGGAGGAGGGGCTTTGCTACGAAATCAAATCGTACCGATATCCGCTTTCGCCGTATTTTTTTGTGCAGGCAGGGATTCGGGCAGAGGATGCCAAGCGCGTTTGTGCGGAGCTGCTTTCCTGCTTAGAGGAATGGAAGAAAAACGGCATTTCCAAGGAAAGGCTTGACCATGCAAAGGAAAGCCTGATACGGGAATATACCGCATTGGCGGATAGCCCATGGGGGATGGTGGATTTTCTGGCAGAGCAGGCATTGCAGGGCAAGGAGCTTACCACAGAGCGGCTTTTGCGGCAGATAGAAAGAACAGAGGCGGCGGATATTGTGCGTGCGGCAAAGCATTTCAGATTACAGACGGTGTATCTTTTGCAGGGAAAGGAGAGGACGCAGGATGCGGATTGAAAAAACGGAGCAGGGCAAAACGAAAAACGGTCTGCGGTATTATCTCTTTCCTCGAACGGGGTTTGGGGAGCAGATGGCGGCGGTGCTGGTGCAAAGAGGGGCGAATCACCTGTTTTGGAAGGGAAGGGATGGCGAGAAAATCTGCTTTCCGCAGGGAACGGCGCATTTTATCGAGCATAAGCTGTTTCAGCAGGAATGGGGCGATGCCTTTGCGCGCTTTACGCAAAATGGCGCATCTGCCAATGCCTTTACCGATGGCAACCGGACGGTTTATTATTTTACCTGTTCGGATAAATTTACGGAAAATTTAAGGCTTTTGCTGGATTTTGTGCAGAAGCCGTATTTTACGAAGGAGGACACGGAACGGGAAAGGGATATCATCGTGAGCGAGATTACGATGTATGAGGATGACCCGATGTGGGTGGGGTATTATCAGATGCTGGAATGTATGTATGGGAAGCACCCCATCCGCAACCGCATTGCGGGAACGGCGGAAACGGTGGCGGAAATCACAGAGGAAACCTTGCAGAGGGCGTACGCATGCTATTACACAACGGACGAAATGGCGCTGATCTGCGCAGGGGATATCCCTTTGGGCGAGGTGCGGCGGATAGCAGAGCGTGTTGCGAGACGGGAAACGGATGCACGCGTGTATTTTCCGACAGAGGATGCAGAGATTGCGGAGAAATATCGCGCGTGTGAAAGGAGGCTTTCTGTGCCGCAGTTTCAGATTGGATGCAAGCTGCCGCCGCTTCCCAAGCAGGATTGGCTGAAAAAACGGATGGCGGCAGGGTTCTGCATGGAGCTTCTGGCAGGGGAGAGCAGTGTGTTTTTCCAAAAGGCGTATGAATGGGACTGGCTGGATGAGCCACTCGGCTCTGCCTTTTTCTGCGGCGAGGGGTATGCCTTTGCGGCATTTTCGGGCAGTGGGACGCATCCGGAGGAAACAGCGGATTTTCTGGGAAGGGAGCTGGAGCGCCTGCAACGGGAAGGCTTTTCGCAGGAGGATTTTCAGCGTATCCGCAAAAAGCACTTGGGACAGCTCCTGCGGCAGTTGGATACACCGCAGAAGCTCTGTTTTGGACAGCTTGCGTGGGCGCGGATGGATGCAACGGCAATCGACCTTTTGACCTGCATCAAGACCATGCGGCAGGAGGAAGCGGAAAAAATGCTGAAGGAAGGCTTTTCAAAAGAAAATATGGTGCTTTCGGTTGTGAGATAAAAAGGATGCCCTCTATACGTTTATCGGGAGGGCATTTTTTATTGTGCCGCAAAGGCGGCATGAATTTTTCGGCAGGGAAAACAGAAAGGTTGATTCTAAGAGGTGGTTGTTATAAAATAATATTGATATGCCGAAAAATCGGCAGAAAAAATTACAGAGAAAAGAGGGATTTTTATGCCTGAAATATGGTTTCCCAATCTGGGAATTGAGATTGCACACCTAGACCGTGTGGCGTTTACGGTATTCGGAAGGAACGTCTACTGGTACGGTATTTTTATCGGGCTGGCGGTGGTTCTGGGGGTGCTGATGGCAATGAAGGAGGCAAAGCGGACGGGGCAGTCCCCTGATATGTACGTCGATTTTATCATCTATGCGCTGATTTTTGCCATTATCGGGGCAAGGCTGTATTATGTTATTTTTTCATGGGATTTTTACAGCGCACATCCCGAAAAGATATTTGCCCTCAGAGAGGGCGGACTTGCTATTTACGGCGGCATCATCGGCGGCGTGTTGACGGCAATCGTCTATTGCAAAAGGAAAGGGGTCAATTTCTGGCTGCTGGCGGATACGATTGCACCCTGCCTTGCGTTTGGGCAGATGCTGGGGCGTTGGGGAAATTTCTTCAACCGAGAAGCGTTTGGCGGCTTTACGAATGGGCCGCTTGCGATGCGCTTGCAGGTGAGTCAGGTGCGGACGAGCGATATCTCCGCAGAGGTGATGCAGCATATTGTCAATTATGGCGGCGTGGATTATATTCAGGTGCATCCGACCTTTTTATATGAATCGCTTTGGAATCTTTGCTTATTCTTGCTTTTGATAAAATTCCGCCCGAAAAAGAAATTTGACGGGCAGGTGCTGGGCTTATATTTTCTGGGCTATGCGCTTGGGAGAGTCTGGATTGAGGGGCTGCGGACAGACCAGCTGATGCTTGGCCCCTTTGCGGTGAGCCAGCTGCTTTCGGGTGTTTTGATTATCTGCGCGGCGGTATTTTTAATCCAGAAGGGCAAGCAGGAAAAGGCGAAGAAGGAATCAGAAAGTTGAGTGAAAATATGGTTTTATTGACAGCAGAAAATATCAGAAAAAGCTACGGTACGCGCGTTATTTTCGATGATATTTCCTTCAGCATCCATGAAGGGGATAAAATCGGGGTTATCGGCGTGAATGGGACGGGGAAATCTACCCTGTTGAAGATTATCGCAGGGGTGGATCAGGCGGACAGCGGCTCGATTGTTACCATGAATGGGATGCGTATCGGCTATCTTTCCCAAAGCCCCGTTTTTGTGGATGGCACAACGGTGCTGCAGCAGGTGTTCCGCGGAGAAAATCCGCAGCTTGCTCTGGTGCGGGAATATGAGGAAACGATGGCGGCACTTGCAAAAACGCCTGAGGAGGAAAGGCTTGTGAAGCGGGCGGCGGAGCTTGCGGAAAAAATGGATAAGGCAGAGGCATGGTCTTTGGAGAGCGAGGCGAAAACGATTCTTACCAAGCTTGGCATTTCTGATTTCGGGCAGACGGTGGAAACGCTTTCGGGCGGACAGAAAAAGCGCGTGGCATTGGCGGCGGCACTGATTGCACCTGTGGATTTGCTGATTCTAGATGAGCCGACAAACCATATTGATAATGATACGGTGGATTGGCTGGAAAAGCATTTGGAGAAATATTCCAAGGCGCTCTTGATGGTGACGCATGACAGATATTTCCTTGACCGTGTGGCAAACCGCACACTGGAGCTGGAGCAGGGCAAGCTGTATTCCTATCAGGCGAACTATTCCAAGTTTCTGGAAATGAAGGCAGAGCGCGAGGAGCTGATTGCCGCAGGGGAACGCAAGCGGCAGAATTTTCTGCGGACGGAGCTGGAATGGGTGCGCCGCGGCGCACAGGCGAGAAGCACCAAGCAGAAGGCAAGATTGCAGCGCTTTGAGGAGGTTTCCGCAATCCGTGCGCCGGAGGAAAAGCAGAGCGTGGAGCTTTCCTCTGTCGGCAGCCGTCTGGGAAAAAAGACGATTGAGTTGAGAAACATCTGCAAGGCGTATGACGGGAAAACATATATCAAGGATTTCAGCTACATCATTCTCCGAGATGACCGTGTGGGTATCATCGGGGATAACGGCTGCGGCAAATCTACACTGCTGAACATTATGACCGGAAGGCTGAAGCCTGACAGCGGTGAGGTGGAGATAGGTGAAACGGTGAAAATCGGTGTATTCGCGCAGGAAAACGTGGATATGGACGAGAAACAGCGTGTGATTGATTACATTCGTGATGAGGCGGAAATTATCCGCACGGCGGATGGACATATCACCGCATCCCAGATGCTTGACCGCTTTCTTTTCCCGCCTTCTATGCAGAGAGGCCCGATTTCTGTGCTTTCGGGTGGGGAAAGAAGAAGGCTGTACCTTTGCCGCGTGCTGATGGGCGCGCCGAATATCCTCTTTCTGGATGAACCGACGAACGATCTGGATATTGAAACGCTGATGATTCTGGAGGAATATCTGGAGCATTTCAACGGGGCGGTGGTTGCGGTTTCGCATGACAGATATTTCCTGGATAAAACGATGGGACGGATTTTTGCTTTCCTTGGCAACGGCAGAATTAAGCAATATGAGGGCGGCTATTCCGACTGCAAGGCGGCAAGAGAAAAGGAAACGCCTATTTTCGCTGAAAAGGCAGTTAAGGTGAAAAGGGAGGAACCGCAGAAGGAAAAGGCTCCCATCAAGAAAATGAGCTATAAGGACCAACGGGAATATGATACCATTGGGGACGAAATTGCTGCGTTGGAGGAAAAAATTGCAAAGACGGATGCGGATATGGCAGCCTGTGCGACAGATTTCACCCATTTACAGGAGCTTTCTGCCGAAAAAGAAGCACTGGAGGCGAAGCTTGAGGAACGGATGGAGCGTTGGATGGAGCTGAGCGAGCTGGCAGAGGAAATTGAGAGAAATAAAGCGTAAAAACAGGGTGTCGACTTTTTCGACACCCTTAAAATATTTATTTTTTCGTTTCTTATAGAAGGTCTTCTGCGGTTGCGGAAGAACATCCTGTGGCTGAACCGCTTATTTCTGCTTTTCCTTTCCGAAAAAGATGAACAGAAGAGAGCTGATGAGCAGCATATAAGGATAGAACAGCTTCGGCATGATTTCAAATGCGTTGACGGTTTCGCCCAGACCGGATGCGGCGGCGATGGCAACGAGCATCTGTGCGCCGTAGGGCAGGATGCCTTGGAATACGCAGGAGAAGGTATCCAGAATGGAGGCAGCCTTTCTGCTGCTGATGCCGTAGTCCTTGGACATTTCCTTTGCGATGGGGTTTGCCATAACGATGGCAACGGTATTATTTGCGGTTGCGATATCCATAAGCCCGACCAATAAGCCCATGCCGAGCAGACCGCCCCTTCTGCCCTTAAAGACCTGCTTAATCCAATGCAGGAGAGCGGCAAAGCCGCCGTATTCCTTAATGAGTGCGCAGATAGCGGCAACCAGAATTGCAACCATACTAGTTTCAAACATCCCTGCGGCACCGGTGCCCATATTGCCAAGCAAATCGGTTGGCGCAATCATGCCAGTTGCAATCATGATAACAGAACCGCTGATGACACCGATAATCAGTACAAGGAACACATTCAGTCCCACGATGCCGCCAATCAGTACCAGAATATAGGGAATGGTCTGAATCAGGTTATATTTTTCCGCAACAAAGCCGCCATTATAGCTTTTTACGGAAAGAACAAAAATAATGATTACGCTGACAATCGCCGCAGGCAGGGCGATAAAGAAGTTTTCCTTAAATTTATCTGTCATTTTACAGCCCTGTCCGTTGCAGGCAGCAATGGTTGTATCCGAAATAAAGGACAGGTTATCTCCGAACATTGCACCGCTCATGACAGAAGCAATGCAAAGCGGCACGGAAAAGCCGGATGCCTTTGCAACAGCAATGCCGATGGGGACAATCAGCGTAATTGTGCCGACAGAGGTGCCCATGGCGAGTGATACAAGACAGCTGACGATGAAAAGCACCGCAACCGCGAACTGCGGCGGAATCAGAGAGAGAATGAAGTAGGCAACGCTGTTTGCGGAGGATCTGCCGACAACGCCGACAAAAATCCCTGCCAGCATGAAGATGAGAATCATCGTGATAATATTCGGGTCGCTGATGCCGGTGCCCATAACGGCAAGCTTATCATTGAGCTGCAGGGCGCGGTTTTGCAGACAGGCAACAAGCAGGGCAATCAAAAATATGACAACAACAGGGATTTTGTAAAAGCCCATTTCGATGCGCAGGCCATATTCAAACAATATGCCAAGACCTAAATATAAAACAACAAATACGAATATGGGAAGCAATGCCTTCCCGTTTCTCTTTTCCATTTTCTTCTTCCTTTCCATACGATAAAACTACTAAGTTTTTAATTGAGATTCCATTTTTTTACAGCAATCTGCATGATACATTCATAGGCATTTCCCGCTCCTTTGAAAAATCTGTTGTATAACATCCTTTATATCCTAACATATTTTTTTGTTTGCTACAAGGATTGGGTTTTGTACAAAGGAGTTTTTGTTGCAAAAAAGTCACTTTTATAGTAAACTATTCAGATATATAGAAAACATTTGAGAGATATGGAGAGTGATGACCGTATGGACGGCAGTCCAGTGTTAATTGGCTTATTGATTTTTTTGGTATGTTGTTCTGCGTTTTTTTCCGCATCGGAAACGGCGCTGACTTCCCTGAGCAGGATTCGTCTGCGGAATATGGTGGAGGAAAATGTAAAAAATGCGGATTTGATTATGCGTCTGCTGGAAGACCCGAACCGCTTGCTGAGTTCCATTTTGGTTGGGAATAACTTAGTAAACAACGGCGCGTCTGCCCTGACAACCACATTGGCAATTCAGATTTTCCGCGGCAATTCCGGCGGAGCGGGGATTGCGACCATTGTGATTACCGTTATCATTCTGATTTTCGGGGAAATTACTCCTAAGACGATTGCGGCGCAGAAGGCGGAAAAGGTTGCTCTTGCAGTGGTAAAGATTATTTCCTTCTGTGTGCTGGTGTTCCGCCCTGTGGTTGCAGTGCTGAATGTGGTGACAGGCGGTTTGATTCGTCTTCTGGGATGTAATCCGAATGAAAAAGCACCGCTGATTACTGAGGCAGAGCTGAAAACCATGGTCAATGTCAGCCATGAAGAGGGCGTGCTGGAGCTAGACGAAAGAAAAATGATTAACAACGTGTTCGATTTCGGGGATTCCAAGGCGAAGGATGTTATGACTCCCAGAACGGATATCGTTGCGGTTCCGTTGGATGTGACCTATGGGGAATATGTCCGTCAGGTGCAGGAGGAGGGCTTTTCCCGTATGCCTGTTTATGGCGAGGACTTGGATGATATTGTCGGTATTCTGTATGTCAAGGATATTTTCTATCTGGATGAAGCGACCTTCTCTGCAGAAAAATATATGCGAGAGCCATTTTTCACCTACGAAAGCAAGCCTCTGGATGAGCTGCTGGCGGAGCTGAAAAACAGCCGTCTGGCGGTTGCAATCGTTCTGGATGAATATGGCGGCACATCCGGTATGATTACAACAGAGGACATTGTTGAGGAAATCGTCGGAGAAATCGGAGACGAATACGATGATGAGGAAGATGAAATCGAGGTCATCAAGGATAACGAATTTGTGGTGGACGGCAGCACCCGTCTGGAGGATTTCAACGAAATTGTCGGTACCGAGCTGGAAAGCGAGGAAGTGGATACCATTGCAGGGTATATTCTTCAGCTTTTAGGGAATTTTCCGAAAAACGGCGAGGTGATTGAGACGGATGGACTGCGGATTGTGGTTGAGGAAATGGATAAGAATCGTATTGAAAAGGTTCGTGTTTATAAATAAAAAGGAAATGGGGTATCTCCGTTGAGTGGCACCCCGAAGGGATAGACAAATATTTTTCAGCAAAACAATTCAAGCAACCGAAAGGGCTTATTGTCTGTATATTGCAGACGATAGGCCCTTAAATTTTGCCTTTATTCGGCTTATTCTGCGGCGGTGATGCGTCTCCTCCGGCATTGCCGGTATTGTCGGTTTCTTAAATTCCGATGCAGTATCGTTTGCCTGGCAGCTTTTTTGAGATAGGAAAACACCCCACCTGTGAAACAGTATACTGTCTAACAAATGGGGTGTCTGTAATAGATCTCTCAGCTTTTTTTGTATAAAATTACAGCTTTTCGACTTCGTCCATCCAAATGCGGCTGACTGCATCGGTAGGCATTCTCCAGTCGCTTCTGGGAGACAGGCACAATGCCCCGACCTTCGGGCCATCGGGCAGACAAGAACGCTTGAACTGCTGGATAAAGAAACGGCGGTAGAAATTCTTGAGCCATTTCAGAAGGGTTGCTCTGTCATATTCACCGGCAAAGGCTTTTTCTGCAAGGAAGAGAATCTTTGCAGGATGATATCCGAAGCGGATAATCTGATAAAGGAAGAAATCGTGCAGCTCATAGGGGCCGACCAAATCCTCGGTTTTCTGGTTGATTTTCCCGTTTTCATCCGGCGGCAGCAGCTCGGGGCTGACAGGGGTATCCAGTACATCCAGCAGAGCGGCGGATGCCTCTGCGTCTACCTCGCCGTTTGTTGCGACCCATTTTACCAGAACACGCACCAGTGTTTTAGGGATGCCGCCATTGACACCATACATGGACATGTGGTCGCCGTTATAGGTTGCCCAACCCAAAGCCAGCTCGGATAAATCGCCTGTGCCAACAACCAGACCATTGTATTTATTTGCCAAATCCATCAGAATCTGGGTGCGTTCACGCGCCTGTGCGTTTTCATAAGTAACATTATGCAGGCTGATATCATGGTCGATATCCTTGAAATGCTGAATGACAGCATCGCGGATAGGAATTTCCTTCATGGTGATGCCAAGACAACGCATCAGCGTCAGGGCGTTTTGATAGGTTCTGTCCGTTGTGCCGAAGCCGGGCATGGTTACGCCGATAACATGGGTGCGGTCAATGCCGAGATAATCACAGGCTTTTGCACAGACCAGCAGTGCCAGCGTGGAATCCAGACCGCCGGAAATGCCAATCACCAGAGAATCGGCATGGGTATGCTCCATACGTCTTGCAAGACCTGTTGTCTGGATGGCGAAAATATTTTTGCAGCGTGCATCCAGCTTTGTGGTTGGGGTGAAGGGGACATTGGACAGGGGTCTGCTCCAGTTGTCCAGTGTGGTGTCCTCTGCCATATCGAAGAAAATCTGGCGGTAGAATTTTTGTGCCTCTGCTTTTTGCAGATGGGTCATGAAAGTGGTGTGCTTTCTGCGCTCGCTCATCAGCATTTCTACGTCGATATCGGCATAAACAAACTGGCTTTCGCGAGAGAAGGACTCTGTTTCCGCGAAAAGCGTACCGTTTTCGTAAATCATGCTGTGTCCGCTGAATACAGCGTCCTGTGTGGATTCGCCTGTGCCTGCGGAGGTGTATACATAAGCGGACAGGCAGCGCGCGGACTGCTGAGACACCAGCTGACGGCGATAGCCGGGCTTGGAGGCAAGCTCATTGCTTGCGGAAAGATTCAGCAGCAGCGTTGCGCCGTACAGGCTCAGATAGGAACTGGGGGGAATGGGTACCCAGAGGTCTTCGCAGATTTCTACGCCGATTTTCAGTGCAGGGAAATCGGCAGCGGCGAAAATCAGGTCTGCGCCGATGGGAACATTCTGCCCTGCATAAGTAATTTCTTCCGTCAAAAGGTCATCCGCAGAGGCAAACCAGCGTTCTTCATAAAATTCGCTATAGTTGGGGATATGTGTTTTGGGAACGATACCCAGAAGCTTACCCTTGTAGAGGGCAACAGCGCAGTTGAACATCTGATTATCCACAGCGATGGGCGCACCAATCAGGAGGAAGATATTCAGTGCTTCTGTTGCTTCTGCAATCTCCTGAATTGCCTGCTCGGCGGCGTGCAGAAGCGGTGTTTGAAAGAACAAATCCGCACAGGTATAGCCTGTAACGGAAAGCTCGGGGAAGGACAGCACGCGCACCTGCTTTGCGGCGGCTGCCTCCACCAGCTTCAAGATTTCCTCTTTATTATAGACACAATCGGCAACCCGCAGCTTTGGTACAGCGGAACCGACCTTTACATAACCATACATACTTTCATCTCTCCTTAGAATTTTCTGAACAGACCGATGACCTTGCCCAAAATGGCAACGTCCTTTACGATAATGGGTGACATAGAGGGATTTTCCGGCTGCAGGCGGATGAAATCCTTTTCCTTATAGAAGGTTTTGACGGTTGCAAAATCCTCGATTAAGGCAACGACGATATCGCCGTTATTGGCATCCTGCTGCTGGCGAACCAGAATCAGATCCTTATCAAAAATGCCTGCTTCAATCATGCTTTCCCCCTTGACACGAAGCATAAACACGGTGTCATTGTGAATATAATCCACGGGAATCGGGAAGGTATCCTCGATATTTTCCACAGCAAGAATCGGGGTGCCGGCGGTGATATTGCCGACAATCGGCACATTCACAAATTCACGCTGAGGTGCATCAAAGTCGGAATCCAGAATTTCAATGGCTCTGGGCTTGGTCGGGTCGCGGCGAATCAGCCCCTTCTTTTCCAGACGGGACAGATGCCCATGCACCGTTGAGGTGGACTTCAGCCCAACGGCATCACAGATTTCCCGTACCGAAGGGGGATAGCCCTTTTCCCGCACTTCTGCTTTCATATATTCCAGAATTTGTCTTTGCTTTGCGGACAGCTCACTCATATACTCACTCCTTATGATTGTATCCAAATAGATGGGAATTATCAAGTCAGTGGCAGAAATATCCTGCCGAGGAACGGAAATCGCCGGAGCTTCGGCAATTCCCGATGTTGTTTTTCATTATAGCATGGAATTGATACAAAATCAAACCTATGTTCGCAAAAAATGCAAAAAAGTATTGACAAGGAATAGATGTTCGTGTAATATACAAGCATAAAACGAAGAAATGTTCGGAGTGAATGGGGGCGAAAGCATGGAAAGAAGAACACAAAGAAGGGTCGTAAGGAAATCCAGAAAAATCAGAAAAAACGTATTTCTGCTGCTGACACTGGCGTTGATTCTCTGCTTGGGAACCTTTGCCATGGGCGCGCAGAAGGGAAGAGAAACAAAAACGTATTATGAGTCTGTGGAGATTCAGAGGGGCGATACGATTTGGGATATCGCGAAGGAATATAAAGCAGAGGGACAGAAAACCGAACAGATGGTTGATGCAATTTGTGAGGTGAACGGGCTGAAAACAGCGAACATACGGACGGGCGAAAATATCATCGTACCGGTGACGAGAAAAATATAAAAAAGGGAAACGCAAAAAACAGAAGGGAGATGAAGGAGCTTCATCTCCCTTCTGTAAATGGGGATAATTCTTAAGAAAATCTTACAGCGAGGATAGCACTTTTTGAAAACCCCATAAAATCAAGGTTTTGCTGATTTTATCAACGTTCTTTGGTAGTTAACCAAAGTCATAAAATGCTGAAAAAAGTGGTTCGTTCCTACATTATTCGTACATATTGTAGAAGTGGTGTACGAACACCAAACTGCAATGTTAGAATAACCGATTTTACAATTTATTTTATTTTTTCGATTTCCTCACACAACCAAGAAAATTCTCTCTTGGTATAAACTTTTTCGGTAATATCGCTGATTTCGTGTCCGACTATATATTTTATAGCATACTCATCTACCTTGGCTTTTTTCGCTGCGGTTATGAAGTGTTTTCTGCCATCGTGTGGTCTATGGTCGGGGTTCAAATCTAACGTTTCGACAATATTATTAAAACGTGCTAAGTATCTGTGATACGATATTTTGAAGCTCTTTTTTAACCTCCTTGGTGAGGTTTCGTTGAAAAGATAGTTGCTTCCTATTTCTTTAGCCTCTTCGTATCTTTTGGCGACCAGGGGTCTTATTCTTGAATGTATTGGCACTTCTCTATTTTCACCAGCTTGTGTTTTCATGCCGCCAATAAATTTCCAATTTTCCAAATCAACACTGTCTAATTTGATTAGACCAAGTTCTTGAGGTCTCCAACCAGAGTAACACTGTATCAACAATATGTCTATGTATTCGATTTTATACACATTATCCCATAAAGCAGCAATTTCATCTTCGGAAAAAGGAATATGCTCCTGTTTTATTGCATTTTTTTCTCTCATAACTTTTGATTCTACGCTAAATGTTCTGGCGTAATTTTTATCTACAAGTTCATACTCTAATGCGTAATCTAACATAAGATTAAATAGTGTTTTTATTTCAGTTTGATGGCGGGCAGTAGTTACGGTTTCGACATCAGGCTTTAACATAGCGACTCCATTTTTCATACACCCCTTTATATGTCTTGCTCTGATATCTTTTACAAGCATATTTTCAATGCTGGAACAAAATTTCCAAGCTCTCTTATAAATAAGTGTGCTTTCAGGGTGAAGATCTTTGAAGTATTCAGTTGACCATTTTTCGTATAGTTCTTTTAAAGTGATTTCCGAATCAAGATCATATGGACTTCTGTTGTAATTAACTAGGGCTGCATAAGCTTCGTTATATGTTTCGAAATATGCATCCGGCTTTAGCAATTTACAAATAGGTTTCCCATCAGCTCCTTTTCCGACAGTCACCATAGCCCGAAATGGTTTTCTTAAATTATTCCCCTTAAGCTGAGATATTTGGCCAAATCCATTTGGAAGTCTCATCCTTTTGTTTGTCTTTCGTATTCTAGGTTTATTTTCACTTTTGATTGGGTAACCGCAATGGGGGCAAGCTAATGCTTTATCGCTTATTTTTAATTCACATTCTGGACATGTTATAAGCATAAGATTCGCTCCTTTCCGGTTGATACGTCACAGACAATATAATACAAGGATGCAGAAAATGTCAATTCCTACAACGTATTTTCTTTTTTCTTGTCGAAAATCAGGATGGAGGTTACTGCTTTCTAACCTAGAATAGGCTCAGAAAGGAGGACCAATATATGGATGATTTAGCAAATGGTTCCGTTCCTGTGGCGGTAGCAGCCAGAGTCTATGGAAAAGATGCTTCATGGATTCGGGCGGGACTTATTACAGGATGGCTGTCTATTGGATACGCAACTAGGAGAGGGAAACTGGTTACAAAGATAGACGAAATGAATAGCCGATACGGACGAATCAATTACTACATTTCGCCGCAAAAGCTTTATGAAGAGACTGGATATATCTGGAAAGGGGAAAAACACTAATGGGAACTACAATCAGACCGGAGATTTCTGAGAGAAATAAGTATTATATAGACAGGCATCGCTACTACGAATTGAAACACTTCTGTTTGCAGTATCCAGGTTGGCAGAGAGCGTATAATTCTATAGATGGATATTTGAGCAAACCGATGGATGGAGTTATGGCTTCTCGCACCAATACTATTTCCGATCCTGTGTTAAGAATGGCTGAAGTCAGACTTTACTACTCTGCACGAATCGGGATGGTAGAAGAAGCAGCTAGGGAGACTGATGTGTGCTTGGGTACTTATATTTTAAGAGCGGTAACCGAAGGGCGTAGCTATGTAAATTTGAAATCTAGATTTAACATTCCATGTAGTAAAGACGTTTATTATGAGCTATATAGGCGGTTCTTCTGGCTCCTTAGTAAATCGCGAGAATGAAAAGAAAAAGTTAACAGAAAAATTGAGTCCTTATTACAAGGGCTCTTTTTTTTCGCAGAAATAACGATTCCTTTTATGAAAACATGGTTTATATTTTAAGGAGGTTTTTATTATGGGAAACTGCGAAAAATTAAAGTGGAATAGAAAGAGATTAGGTATGTCTCAAAAAGACTTTGCTGAAAAAGTCGGTCTATCTGTAGCCACTATCGGAAGATTAGAACAAGACGAAATGCATTGGGAAGTTGTAACAGATGAAACGTTTGATAAAATTGCAAATGCATTCGATAACAACAATTCTTGGAGGATTAGAAGACCCGAAAAGAGTGACACTATTGTTGAAAAAACAGAGCAAAACGATGAATGTAAAAATGTTATAACTAAACAATCGGTATGTATGCTAATTAAGAAAGACGATAATGACATGACGGAACAAGATATGATGACACTTACTTTAGTAAAGTTTGCATACGAAGGCATGAAAGAATCTAAGACACATGACGAGTTTATCGCAAATATTAACTTACTGAAAAGAATTATAAGAGATTATTAAAAGAACTGGGGACTCATTTAAGAGTCCTTTTCTTTTTTCGTGCAAAAAACAGTGTGTTTTATGAAGGCGAATATAGCGAATATAAGGAGGAATTAGAAATGAAAAAAAGAAGTAGATTTCAGATGTATATGAGAAGAACCATTCGAAATAAGATATTTGCAGCAGCATTTATGTTGTTTGGAATATTAACAGCAGTTATATCTGGAGGAGACATAACTTTTTTAGTATATTCGTTTGTGGTCAGTATTGTGCTATTCTTTGCCAAAGAAGATATTTGGAAAGAACTCTAATATAGGGTTCTTTTCTTTTTTCTTCGCGAAAAAAACAGTGTGTTTTATGAAAAGAAGAAACAGTTCTAGCTGGTATGATGTTATGATCAATAATGCATCTAGATTTTAGTAGCATGGGATCTATCAGCACTTATGTGTGGACGTATGGGCCTGAGATAGAAAACAGCATCATATTCTTCTTTTATTTATTTTTTCAGTGTGGCTAACGGGGAACCACTCATTGGAATCCCGTGGGAAACATTTCAAAAATATATTTCGCGAAAAATACTCCTCCTATTATGAAAGGAAGTGATATTTATGGAAAACTTTAAAGGTGAGATCATTATCAGACCAAGAGAAATTGATAAACACACAATAGAGGAAATCGGTAATTCGATTCACCAGCAACTTGTTGGTAATCAGGATTATATTGATTCTAATATTGGAATTAGTTTGGAATCCGACGAGGTCCTGATATGGTTTGATGAATGTAAAGGGGAAATTCCGGATATCGTATTTTAAAAAGACTTAGGGCATCTGAAACATGATGTCCTTTTCTTTTTTTTAACTTTTATATTTTTGAAATGAACCTGTAGAGACTATCCCCTATGCCTTCTGGGCGGGGGAGTAGGGCTACTATTGATACGTAGCTGGGTTTTTAGGAAACGAAGCCCATGAAAACCGAAATGGTGTCTTATTGTTTTTATTATGTGTCGCGACAAAAACAACTTCCTTTATGAGGTGATTATTATGTTTAAAACAAAGAAAAGTCTTAATGAAAAAGCAAACAAAGAACTTGAAAAAGCTCGGAAACATCAAGATAAGGCGGATTACTTATTTGATAAGGGTAAAACAAAAAAAGGTCAAAAAGAATTGAAGAAATCGTTAAGACATGCATTAAAGGTAAATGATTACATTATAAAGATGGGGAGTATCTAAACAGATACTCCTATTTTTTTCGGAATTATCGGATGTGGGTTACAGAGAAATATTCTAACATGGTAGGAGGTTATTTATGGCAATTTATATTTTAGTAAGTATCCTTGCTTTTTCAAGCGGTTATTACATTGGAAAACGTCGAACATCGAGACAACCATTAAGCGGGGGGGGTTCTGCTGTTTAGTAGACAGGAAGAAGGTCCTTATTTATTTTTGGATTTAGATTTGCCTCCGGAACAACTTATTATGCACAAACATGTTTCATTTCAAATTAAAGAGATACACAATTCGCAGAAATAACAATTCCTTTTATGAAGCGGTTAAATGATATATTTAAGGAGGAATTAGAAATGGATAAAAACAAATCTAGAGAAATGTTAGAAGAACAGATTCAAGTAGAACTTCTGAATGTAGCCACAGCGAAAGGTGATGAAAAAGACGCGGCTATTGAGAGACTAGCAAAACTTTATAAACTGCGAATTGAAGAAATCAAAGCGGACATTGAACGAATCGAAAAGGAAGAAAAATCTAAAGTAGACAGAGAGAAAATGGTTGCTGATAGATGGATTCAGATTGGTAAAATTGCATTGGAATTTGTTAGTTTCGCCGGTATGATGGCGTTTAACATCCACTTCACGAATAAAGGCTTTAAATTCGAAGAAACGGGAACATTTGTATCGAAGACATTTAAAGGTTTAGGAAAAGGATTCAAATTATTTAAAGCGAAGTAATGAATTGGACTCTTAAATGAGTCCTTTTCTTTTTTTTTCGCGAAAAAAGCAACGTACTTTATGAAACCCTATGAACAAAGAAAGGATGTGTTTAAATGGATTTAGAAAAGAAAGCATTAGGTTTAGGCAGTATAAAAGGTTTGAAATTTGGAGATGGATGCTTGAAAGCTGGTCTTATACTGACGACAATCGGCTATATTGTAAGCAGAAAATCGTCAGTATGGGCAAGCGCGAAAAGCGTTATCGAATGGTGTGAGAACCAGTACGACCAAAAACCGTAACTAAACAAAATCATAACACAAACACGAAAAAGGAATTGAGGAAGCTCGCAAGGGCTTCTTCTTTTTTTTAAAGGAGGACTCTAATGAGATACCACTTTGAACGACCGGCTTTATATTCATCGCTATATGGAGAAATCTACAAATGCGATCATCCAGTATATGATGAGTGCACTCTTTTAAAAATTGGTAATAAAGGGCTTGCTGTAATTCAGCAGAGATTCAATCCAATCACGAAACAAACGTGGTGGGGGAGTGTGGATCCTTGGTTGACAGACCAGTTATATTTGCATCCAAAATTTAAAGAATTGTTCGAAGAAAGAGCATCTCATCCTCAGAATTATTTATATCCCACAATAACAATTCGGCAGTTGATGTGGGCATTAAAAATGAAGCCAATAAAACGTGAACGCTGGGAAACTGTCTTTGATAGACGGGATATTTGACTACGAATTGGAAAGGAGAGGTTACCATGACAGGTTATAAAATGAAACGCTTTATGCGGCAAAAATCTTCTGTATTTTTAACCGCTTTTGCGGCCGTTGGTGTGGTTGGTAGTGTTATATTTGCAATTAGGGATACTACAAAGGCTATCAAATGTATCGAGAGGGAGATTGAAGAAAGAGAAGAGGAATTAACAAAGGGCGAAGTTATTTTAACCGCAGCTCCAGCCTACGTTCCTACTATTATATTTACATCATCGACACTGGCATGTATTTTCGCGTGTCATTATTTAAACAAACGAGCACAAGCGTCTCTTTCTGCTTCGTATATGATGCTGCGTAATTACTTCGAAAGCTACAAAAAAGAGGTTATAAATCTGTATGGTGAAGAAGCTGACGAAAAAATAGAGGAAACTTTGGCTAGAAGGTATTACGACTATCATGTGATAAATCTTGATACGCCAGATCAGAAACTTACTTTTTATGAACCTATTTCTGGAAGATATTTCGAACGATATGAACGAGAAGTTATGGATGCCGAGTATCATTTCAACAGAAATTATGTGTTACGCGGATATGCAACGATAAACGAACTGTACGATTTTTTAGGACTACCTCATACGAAAGATGGCGACAGTATTGGTTGGTCTATGTCTGACGAATATTACTGGATTGAATTTGAACATGTATTAAAGCAGAAAAGACGCAAAGGGAACATTTATATTTTAAGTGTTCTTTACGAACCTACAAAAGAAAGTTTGGAAGAATGGCTGTAATTCGCAAAAAAAACAATTTGTATTATGAGGAGGTGAGCGCGATATGAAACAGCTCAAAGAAAAAGCAGTGGTAATGGCCGTGTATTCATTAGTAGGTCTGATTGCGTCAGGCATTGCTGATTATATTCACGACAAACAAACTATGATGGCAGTCGACGAACGTATTGACGAACGCTTTGCCGAATTCAAAAAAGAACAGGAGGGATCTTGATGGATCTCTCTTTTCTTTCTTGGGAAACATCAGAGGGAAATTCTGTTGTTTTACAAATTCTTAATTACATTGAAGGTGTTCTATTCGAGCCGAATATTTCATGGCCGGATGACATCTTCGAGGAAAGAAGCTTTGCGAGATGGGCTGCGGACGATATTTTAGACCTTGTCATTCACAACCCAACGATACCGCCAGACATAGTTATAAGCATTTATCTTGCACAAGTGCAGGAGTATGCAGAACAGTATGGGGCAAAAATGTTTTCGGTAGCAGCGACCACTGCGGAAGACATTTTAGAACTAATACACTAATTTATATTTTTCGAAAGGAGAATTAAAAATGGGAAAATCTAAAGTATCAAAATTCATTAAACCATTAGCCTTAAGTGCAGAAAAACGATTACCGGCGATTCTTATGGGTTTCGGAATTGCGGGAATGACGACAACAATAGGGATGGTAATTGTCTCTACGCCTAAGGCTCTGGATTTAATGAATGAGAAAAAAGAAGAGTTGGAAAAAGAAGAACTTACAAAGAAAGAAACAGTAGAAGCAGTTTGGAAATGTTACATTCCTGCGGCTCTCATGTTTTCTTTATCGACGGCTTGCCTCGTCGGTTCTCATTCTGTAAGTACAAGGCGTTATGCTGCGCTGATGACGGCTTATGCTTTAACCGAATCTGACTTAAACGAGTATCAGCTCAAGGTAAAAGAACTGTTTGGGGAGAAGAAAGAGGAAGAAGTAAGAACTGCGGTGGCAAAAGATAAAATGGACAAAAATCCTATCGATACAAAAGAAGTAGTCATCACTGACAAGGGCGAAACGTTGTGTTTTGAACCTTTGTCTAGTAGATATTTTAAAACAGACATCGACAAGTTGAAAGGGGAAATAAATAACTTAAATAGGCAGATGCTTGAGGAGAATTATATTTCGCTTAATGACTATTACTATGCGATTGGATTGAGTCCTGTACTACAGGGTGACGATCTTGGTTGGAATGTATACAAAGGATATATTGATTTAAATACAAGTGCGCATCTTACGGAAAACGGTCAGCCATGCATCTATTTAGGGCATTATACACCACCTGTGTATGACTATAAAGCGTACTAATTCGCGAAAAAAGCAACGTGCTTTATGAAGTAACTATAAACTAATTTTTATATTTAAGGAGGCCATAACAATGACAGAATTTAACGAAAAAGACACTATGGTAACAGAAAACACTATCGACACAGAAACAGACTTCAACGAAGTTTCTGAAGAAAAGGATGGTCATGCAGCTATCGTTGTTGGTGTAGCATGCTTTGTTGCAGGCGTAGTTGCGAAACCCGTAGCTAAGTTAGTATGCAAAGGTGCGAAAGCAGTATATGGTAAATGTAAGGACTCTAAAAAGCGGAAACAGAAAAAAGAAGACGAAGACAATGATATTGTTGACGGTACATGTGAAGAAGTTAAAGATGGCAAGAATGAAGAAAAATAAAAATTTATAGTAGGAATTGAAGGTATCGATTATACGGTACCTTCTTTTTTTTCTAATCATCGATAAGAAAGGAGATGCGCGATATGCCCGAATGTCCGCCTAACTCATTTAAATACAGAGAACAACAGAAAACCGAAGCACCTGAAAGAAAATTTGATAAGGTTGTTTCGGGAACTACCAGAACGAGAAAGAAGAGCGACAAAAGAAAACTGTTTGATATTTTCAAACAAGAAGATAGAGAGAGCGTGAAAGAGCATGTTCTCTTTGAAATCATGTTACCTGCAGCTAAAAAGATATTCTTAGACTCCGTCGAAGCATTTGTATATCCTAGCGGCAATCCAAACAGAAATTCAAACAGACGAATTGGGGATAGAGTATCTTATGATGGGTATTCAAGAGAAAGAAGAGAGACTTCTTATAGAAAAAGAAGCGCATTCGATTTTGACGATATTGTCTTCGAAAGTAGAGGAGATGCGGAAATTGTTTTAGATAAAATGGATGAAACTATTTACGAATACGATTTCGTAAGCGTAGACGATTTCTATGATTTCGCAGGCATAACCAATAAAAACTACATGGCGAGAAGTTATGGGTGGTATAGCCTGAGAGACGCAAAGGTTATTCGTTTACGCAGTGATGAGGGTTACATCATTGATTTTCCGAAAGCTGTTCCTCGAAAAGGATAAAGAAAAGGTTGATATTTTAAGAATTCAGAAAGGAAGAAACAACTATGAAGAAACCAAATTTTAAATTAAATATTCCGGAAAAAGTCGCAAACAAAGCATCTAGAGTAGCGTTTAAAGTAAAAAAAGCAAGTCCTGAAATTTTGGTTGGGGTTGGTATTGTCGGCATTGGTGCTGGTATTGTTAGCGCATGTTTGGCTACTAGAAAAATCGACGATATTTTAGATGCAGCAAAGAAGGACGTAGAAACCATCCACGCAGTAAGTAAAGATGAAAGCAAAAAAGATATTTATAGCGAAAAAGATCACAATAGGGACTTGGCAATCACATATATCCAAATGGGTTTTAAAATTGTAAAGTTATATTTGCCTGCTGCGTTAATTACTGGCGCTTCCATTTATTGTATTGTTAAGTCTCATGACGTTATGAAAAAACGTAATTTTGCTCTCACAACAGCTTACGCAGCGTTGAAGAATGACTTTGGCGGCTATCGTAGCAGAGTCGTAGAGCGTTTTGGTGAGAATGTCGATAAAGAACTGAAGTATAACATTAAAGCAAAAGAGTTTGAAGAAACTGTTATCGACGAAAAAACAGGTAAAGAAAAAACGATCAAGAAGAAAGTGAATGTGATTGACCCAACATTGCCGTCTGAATACGCCAGATATTTCGACGATTCTTGTTATGGATGGGAAGAAAACTCCGATTATAGTTTAATGTTCTTGAGAGGACTGCAGAAAATGATGAATGACCGGCTGAGAGCAAGAGGTCATTTATTCTTGAACGAGGTTTATGACGAACTCAATATTCCGAGAACAGAACTTGGACAGCTTGCTGGTTGGGTATATGACCCCGAGAACCCCTTAGGCGATAACTATGTGGATTTTGGTATCTTTGATGGTTATAGAGAAGCAAACCGCGACTTTGTCAATGGCTATAAAAACGTAATTTTGCTCGACTTTAATTGTGACGGAGATATTATGTCTCAGATGCAAAAGAGACCCCATTGTTTCAAGCATCATGACAAAGGGTGGAAATAAGAATAAAGGCGGCTTTTGATGTTTCTTACGGAAGGGAGGGAATAACATGAACGGTATGACAGTTCTGTCTTGTACGCTGGTAACAATGGCTGGTCTCTGCTTTTTTGGAGGCTTTGCTGTGTTGGCTGGTGGAAGGAGGTAGAGAATGTATAGTATCGACAGTGTGATTAGTATGATCGATTATATTTTGGATTCTAAAAGAAAAAGACATATCGTAGGCGGTATATTGATGAGCGCCTCCCTCTTTTTCGGAGGACTTGCTATTACCGTAATGACCATTCAGAAAGAGGAGGAAGAATATGAGTAAAGCATTTACAGCATTTATTACAGGCATCGCTATTGGCGCTTTAGTAGGGGTAGTATCCGTAAAAAGATATTATGAAAACATTGCGCAGGAAGAAATTGATTCTGTAAAAGAGACCTATAGCGGAAAAGTAAGAAAAAAAGAAGAAAAAAAAGAAGAAGAAAACAAAGAAGTCGTTATGAAGGATTTGAAAGATCTCGCAAAGGTATACGGAGATCCTGTAGATTACTCTGACAATAGAAAGAAAAAAGATATTTATGTTGAGAAACCGTATGTTATTTCTCCTGAGGAATTTGGAGAAATGGATGAATACAGCAAAATCAGCTTAACATTTTATGCCGACGGAGTTCTCACCGAAGATGACGGTGATGAACTTATTGAGAATGTCGAAGAAACTGTAGGATTCGAAGCACTAACAACGTTTGGTCGTTATGAAGACGATTGTGTTCATGTTCGTAATGATAAGTTAAAATGTGATTTCGAGATTCTAAAAGAAACAATGAAATATGTGGATATTCTAAAAAATTATAAGGAGGATTAACGTATGATGCGAAACGAGCTATCAGATGCCTATTTCGATTGGATGTATCGGCTCGTATGCAGTAACGATCGAGGTTGTGAAACGAAATTTTACAAGCTCTTGGAGTACCTAAACGAGGTCGATTTCGAATATTCTTTGCCTATGGATGGTAATAGAGCGGAAGATGGTGTCTGTCTTAGATATCGTTTCGGTGATGCATGCGGTTACACCCAAAATGAAGTAGTAAGATACATTGATATTAAGCCTTGTAGTGTATTGGAGATGATGGTTGCATTAGCCCTTCGCTGCGAGGAACAAATTATGGAAGATCCCGATTTCGGTGATAGAACTGGCGTATGGTTTTGGGAAATGGTTGAAAGCCTCGGACTTGATAACATGGACGATAAGCATTTTAACCAACATTTCGTTGAAAGGACTGTTCGCCAGTTCCTTTTTAGAGAATATTTACCGAACGGATACGGCGGATTGTTTTATATTCGTAATTCTGAAAAGGATTTAAGAGAAATTGAAATATGGGACCAGATGTGTATGCACATCAACGATGTCTATTAAAGGAGTGAAAAAACATGAACTATTTAGTTAATCATATTTTCAGAACAATGGATCGTCAGGAAACCTTAATTAGAAAAGCAACAATTGATATTAAGACGTGTACATGCGCTATCGATAATATTGGTTGTGTTCTTAACAATCATAATAAAACGATACTTACGGCTCTTGTAGCTATTGCTGCATTGGATTTTGTTATTTTTGTACAGGACAAACAAATAAAAGAAATGCAAAAAGACATTCAAGAATTAAAGAAGAAAGAAGGAGAATACAGAACAAATGCTTGACTTTTTAATGATTTCTACCCGCAGCACTAAACGCGGGGTAATTGAAATCTATCCAAGGTTTATTGCAAAAACAAGTTCTGATCTTATGATTCGAGGCGGAGACTTTTATGCCATTTGGGTTGAGGAAAGAGGTCTTTGGTCTACTGATGAAGAAGATGCCCTTCGACTTATCGATAACGAATTAGATATTTTTGCTGAAGAAAACAAAATGAGTTTCGATGGCACCGTTCGAGTTATGCATTTGTGGGATGTTGAGACAGGAATGATCGATGTATGGCATAAATATTGTCAAAAGCAAATGTGGGATTCATATCATATGCTTGACGAGAAATTGATATTTGCAAATAGTGAAACTAAAAAAAAAGACTATGCCAGTAAGAGACTGCCTTATCCATTGGAAAAGGGATCCATCGAAGCATACGATACTCTTGTTTCAACTTTATATTCTCCAGAAGAGAAACACAAGATTGAATGGGCAATTGGTTCTATTGTAACCGGAGACTCGAAGAAACTTCAGAAATTTATGGTGCTTTATGGCGCAGCAGGTACTGGTAAATCAACAGTAATAAACATTATCGAGAAGCTATTCGAAGGATATTTTTCAGTCTTCGATTCTAAGGCTTTAGGTTCCGCAAGCAGCACTTTTGCCTTGGAGTCATTCAAAACAAATCCGCTAGTAGCGATTGAGCATGACGGCGATTTGTCCAGAATTGAAGATAATACGAGACTAAACAGTTTGGTATCTCATGAAAAAATGACTGTGAATGAGAAATTTAAGTCAACATATACAAACAACTTTAAGTGTTTCTTGATTATGGGTACTAATAAACCAGTCCGTATTACTGATGCTAAATCCGGCTTACTTAGAAGACTTATAGATGTCACTCCTACGGGCGATAAAGTTGGGATTAAAGAATACAATAATCTGGTCAAACAAATCGCATTTGAACTTGGAGCTATCGCATGGCATTGTAAGGAAGTGTATCTTGAGGACGAGCATTTTTATGATACTTATATTCCATTATCGATGCTGAGCGCAACAAATGACTTCTACAATTTCGTATTTGACAGTTTTTATATTTTCAAGCAAGAAGACTCAGTTACTCTGAAAGTGGCTTGGGAAATGTATAAAAACTATTGCGAAGAGGCAAAGGTTCCATATCCTTATACGCAAAGAGTATTCAAGGAAGAACTAAAAAACTACTTTAAAGACTATAAAGAGCGTTTTACATTGGACGACAGTACTCGTGTAAGAAGCTATTATCATGGATTTAAAGTAGAAAAATTTGTGGATAGATATTTGGATAGGGAGAAAAAAGATGTAGAAGCAACTTGGCGATTGGAGTTTAATTGCGATACATCTATATTCGACAAGGTTTGTGAAAATTGCCCTGCCCAATATGCGACTGATAAAGAAACTCCGATGCAGAAATGGGATAAGGTCGAAACTTGTTTGTCGGAAATTGACACATCTAAACTCCATTATGTAAAAGTCCCAGAGAACCATATCGTTGTTGACTTTGATATTCCCGACGAGAGCGGTAACAAATGCTTAGAAAAGAACTTGGAAGAGGCGAGTAAATGGCCTAAAACATATGCTGAACTTAGTAAAAGCGGACAAGGGATTCATCTTCATTATATTTATAACGGAGATGTTGACATGCTTAGCCGCGTTTATGAAGAACATATCGAAGTAAAGGTATTTACAGGAAAGAGTTCGCTTCGTAGAAGGTTGACGAAGTGTAATGATATTCCAATTGCTACGATTAGTTCTGGTTTACCTTTGAAAGGAGAAATGAAAATGGTAACATCCGAACAAATCAAAAGCGAGAAAAGTCTTCGTACGTTGATAAAACGAAATCTGAACAAAGAGATTCATCCAGCTACGAAACCTAGTATCGACTTTATTTATAAGATTCTCGAAGATGCTTATGCAAGTGGGTTACAGTATGATGTGTCCGACATGTATACTGGGATCCTGATATTTGCATCTCAAAGTTCAAATCAATCCGACTACTGTAAGAAAATTGTAGATAAGATGAAATTCAAATCAGATACTGAAATGGCAAAAGAATCTGTTGATATTTCTTCGAAAGATGACAGGCTAATTTTCTATGACGTTGAGGTATTCCCCAATCTGTTCCTCGTGAACTGGAAATTCGAAGGTGAAGGGAAACCAGTCATTAGAATGATCAATCCAACGCCTGAGGAAGTATCAGAACTTACAAGTTTCAAACTTGTAGGTTTTAACAACCGAAGGTATGACAATCATATGCTTTACGCTAGAATTATTGGATATTCTAATCAGGGAATCTATGAACTATCTCAAAAAATTATATCCTCTAAAAAAGGAGAGAATAATCAGTTTTTCTTTGCAGATGCCTATAATTTGTCCTACACCGACGTTTATGATTTTAGCGCACAAAAGAAATCCCTAAAGAAATGGGAAATTGAATTAGGCATCCACCATCAGGAGCTTGGTTTACCATGGGATCAGCCTGTTCCGGAAGAAAGATGGTTAGAAGTTGCCGAATATTGCGACAATGATGTTATTGCAACGGAAGCGGTATTTAATCATTTAAAGGCTGATTGGACAGCTAGACAAATTCTGGCAGACTTGGCAAATGGGTCTGTAAATGATACAACAAATAGTCTTAGTACAAAAATTATATTTGGAAAGGAACGTAACCCGCAGTATCAATTCAATTACAGATTCTTAGGTGATCCAATCAAGAGAATTTCTCCAGGAACAAAAGAATTCTTAGAAAAAGCTAAAAATGATATCTTGCTTTCTCAAGAAGGTAAAGACAGCGTTCTTCCGTACTTTCCTGGATATTCCTATGACAAATTTAAAAGACTCTCTACATATAGAGGCGAAGAAGTCGGTGAAGGTGGGTATGTATATGCTGAACCGGGCATGTATGGAAACGTCGCATTACTGGATATTCAGTCGATGCATCCTAACAGTATTATTTCAGAATGCTTGTTTGGACCAGAATACACAATGCGATTTAAAGAAATCGTTGATGCTAGAGTTGCTATTAAACATGGGGATCTCGAGAAGGCAAGATGTATGCTGGGAGGTATGCTAAAAAAATATTTGAATGACCCCAAAGTTGCAAAGGATTTGTCGAATGCTTTGAAAATTGTAATCAACTCTATATATGGTCTTACCGCAGCTGGATTTTCTAATCCATTTAAGGATCCTAATAACGAAGATAACATTGTGGCAAAAAGAGGTGCATTATTCATGCTTGAACTCAAACATGAGGTTCAGAATCGTGGATTTAAAGTAGCTCATATTAAAACTGACTCAATTAAAATCCCAGATGCAACGCCTGAAATTATTCAGTTTGTAATGGATTTTGGTAAGAAATACGGTTATAAATTTGAGCATGAAGCGACTTATGACAGAATGACCCTTGTAAATAACGCAGTTTATATTGCTAAGTACAAAGGTGGAGAAGATGATGGGAAATGGACGGCGACTGGAAAACAGTTTGCGGTCCCTTATTTATTTAAGACATTATTTTCTCACGAGCCTATCAACTTCGAGGACTTGTGCGAGACCTACGAAGTGAAAACATCTTTATATTTGGATATGAACGAAAATCTTCCCGATGTATCGATGTTGGAGCATGAAAAAGAAAAATTAAGCAAACTGAAAAATACAGATGACACGGAGCTGAACAGAAGGCTTGCTAGAATTGAAGAGCTTGACGAACAGATTGCAAATGGACACGACTATCATTTCATAGGTAGAGTTGGTCTATTCTGTCCTATGAAGCCTGGGTGTGGCGGAGGAATTCTGTTAAGACAGGAAAAAGATGGAAGATATTCTGCGGCAACAGGCTCGACGGGGTACAGATGGATGGAAGCCGAGATGGTAAAAGCTCTTGGTTTGGAAGATTGCATCGATAGAAGCTACTACGACAAGCTAGTAAGCGATGCTGTAAATGATATTTCTCAGCATGGAGATTTCGAATGGTTTGTATCTGAGGACCCATATGTCGCAGCCCCAATAGAATATGTCCCATGGTACGAAGACGACACGATTCCGTTCGAATGATTCAAGAACGAATAGACTTTCTGCAAAGGTATATTATTGTCCATTCTTATATTTATTATGAATGCGACGACAATTTTATATCCGATGCTATGTACGACAAGAAAGCTAAAGAGCTAGTAAAGTTGAAGCAAGAAAACCCTGATATTTGGAAAAGTAGTGAATACTATAGCCAATTTGGAGATGATTACAACGGCTCCACAGGGTTTACCTTGTTTCATACGCTAGACGAAAGGCAACAAACAATAATAAGAACAATAATAAACTCAATGTATTTAACAAGAAAGGATTGATATTTATGAGAATCTTTTTTAACAGAAAAGGACAGTTAAACATCGAAGGCGCAAAAATTATGTACGGTAAATTCAGAAACTTTGCAGGAAGACCTACAGAGTTTGACAGAAATGGTGGAAAAAGATATTTTAGCGTTTTGATTGAAGATCAGGGAGTTGCGGAACAAATGATTGAGGATGGTTGGAGAGTAAAAACTTATATTCCAAAAGGAGAAGGTGCCGAACCTGTTAGTCATCTCAAAGTAAATGTAAGTTATCACGATGACCCCAATCTGAGAACAATGGATCCAGAAGTTAATCTCTGGATTGGCAAGGTAAGAGACCGACTTGATATTGATACGATTTCCAGGTTGGACAAGCTCGAAATTATGGATGCTGATATTCGAATTAACCATAGTAGACGAGATGACGAGGGAAAAATGAGTGCATATTTGGACAGACTGGACGTTGTAATCGATGAGGACTGGATGGATAAGAAATATGCAGATTCCGAAAACCCTGAAGAAGAACCCTGGTAATTGATATTACGCCTATCGAAAGGAGAGATCGATATGAGTAAATTTGAATTGGGTAACATTGTGGCAACAAAAGGAGTATATGACAAATACATGTCTGATAAAACTTTCTACTATTTTGTAGCGGCAAGTTTGACTAGATATGCTGGTTGTGATTGGGGCGATACTTGCGAAGATGATAAGAAATTGAATGATTCTTCTGTAAAAGAAGGGGAACGCATTCTAGCGGTATATAATTACGATGAAGAAACGACAATCTGGATTATTACAGAATGGGACAGAAGTGTAACAACTATCCTCTTTCCATACGAATATTAAATGGTTAAAGGCTCTTGGATTTATATCTGAGGGCCTTTGTTATATGAAAGGAGAAGAATACGATGTGTTTATTACTTTATATTGCAATTAGTGTTTTGATTTTAGAAACCTCCGGCGCAAGAAAACACTGCGAAAAATATATGACAGGTATCGCGGATATTATTATGTTTGTGATTGTGGTTTTTATTGCTCCGATTGTTTTCGTGCATGGTTGCTTTAAAGAATTGCTTTTTCATAGGAGGGATAAATAATGCTGACAAAACTAATTGTTTTACTAATTCGAGTTCGTTTGGGAGTAAAACGAGGCGAACATTTTAAATTTGTAAATCAGAAGAAAAAAGATATTTATTGGTTCACAAAAACAAAGCTACTTAAAAAAACACCCGAAGGATGGATATTACCTTCGAAAGTGAGTTTTAATTGGCTTCTAGATAAAGAATGTCGTGTTCAATTCGTAAACGGAGATGAGTAAACATGTGGCTTGAATTAAGGGATTACCAGATAAAAGCTGTCGAGAAAATGAAGAACGGATGCATTCTTTGTGGTGACGTGGGAAGCGGTAAATCTCGTACATCCTTGGCTTATTATTACAAACAAAACGGCGGGGATTTATATTCAGACCAATATATGCCTATGGAAGATCCGCCGAAGGATTTGTATATTATCACGACTGCTAGAAAACGAGATACCTGTGAATGGGAGAGCGAAATGGTGCCGTTCTTAATGTCCATCGACGAAAGCTCATCACTGTATAAACAAAAAATAGTGATAGATTCATGGAATAACATAAAGAAATACGCCGACATTGAGGATGCGTTTTTTATATTTGATGAGCAAAGAGTTGTTGGCAATGGTACTTGGGTTAAATCGTTTTTGAAAATAGCCAAGTATAACGAATGGATATTATTAAGTGCTACTCCTGGAGACACATGGATGGATTATGTGCCTGTGTTTGTAGCAAATGGATTTTTTAAAAACCGAACAGAATTCATTCATAATCATGTCATCTATAAACGCTTTACGAAGTTTCCACAGGTCGATAGATATTTTAACGATAGACGTCTTGCTCGGTTAAAAGAAAGAATACTCGTTACTATGGACTTTAACCGAGACACCATAGTACATCATGAAGATGTTTATGTCAAGTATGATATTTCTGCTTATAAAGCTATTTCGAAAACTCGATGGGATCCGTATAAAAACGAACCTATTCAAAACGCTGCAGGATTATGTTTTGTCTGGAGAAGATTGGTAAATAGTGATATTTCCAGACAAGTAGCATTGTTAGATTTATTCGAGAAACACCCAAAAATGATTGTGTTTTACAACTTTGACTACGAACTTGATATTTTGAAAAACCTTTATTATGGAACAGGTGTCGAAATAGCAGAATGGAATGGTCATAAACATCAGCCAATCCCAGAAGGAAATACATGGATATATTTAGTTCAGTATACCGCTGGGGCAGAAGGGTGGAATTGTATCAGAACAGATACAATTGTGTTTTATTCTCAGCACTATAGCTACAAAATTATGCACCAGTCTGCCGGTAGAATAAATCGAATGAATACTCCATATAGCGATTTATATTATTACCATTTAAAGACCAGGTCTGGAATAGATTTGGCTATCAGTAGAGCGTTGAAAGAAAAGAAAAATTTTAACGAAAAAAGATTTGTTGATAAGCATTAAACTTATATTTTTTAAGGAGGAATCTAAAAATGATTAAACTGTCCGTTTCTGAAGCCTGTAATGAATGCTCTCTATTTTCGCCGACATGCGCTAAAACGATTGTTGGCTCTGGCATCGACTTTGATATTTCCTGTTTGTGGCAGAATTCTTGTAGTATTTTAAAAAAGCCAAAGGATTTCACCGATGTTATATTGTATAAGACAGGATTTAAAATTGATGCTTTTACTTGCTCTATCAGCGATAAATTGGATGATTTATCCGGTTTGAAAGAAAACGAGGCACTCCATAGTTACTATAAACATTACATTGTTGTCGATGACAAGTTTAGAAAAGACAATCTCTATCCGATTAAGGTGTTTGATAAAATCGTGGGTCATATTAAGACAGATGTTGATGATGTCATCGTTGATATTTTTATCAATGTCAAATGCGCATTGGTTCCGTACCGCCAAGGAGTAATTTCTATTCTTTGTGAAGAATTTGTCGGCTGTCGATTGGTACTATGATTTATGTTCAAGAAGGAGGAATCTAAAAATGGGTAATTACGAAAGCGATAACCCAATGATTAACCCAAATCACTATAAACGTGGCGGTTTGGAAGTTATTGACGTTATTAAAGCATTCACATCGAACTTGCAAGGTATCGAAGCAACCGATACAGGTAATGTACTTAAATATGTTTGCAGATGGAAAGAGAAAAATGGCATTGAAGATCTTGAAAAAGCACTGTGGTATTTAAACCATCTCATCAATGAGGTATCTTCGAAGAAAGGGTGAATGATATTGAGAAGAACGATAGACATAGTAATGCTTATATTGACGATGTGTGGTTGTATTTATGCTCTTGGCTATTTTGTAACAACAAAAGATTGTTTCTACGGGGTTCAAGCAATTATTTCTTTGCTGGTCTTTGATATTCTTTTACATTGTGGGGTGTGAGAAAATGGAAAAGCGTAAGATTTCTATGGCAGAAGTGTCCATGCTACAAGAAATAACATTCATTCAACCACCGATTGATACTTTAAAAATGTATGCGTGTAAAGAAAGGAGATCAAAAAATGAGACCGAATAAAATTTCATATTACATTGGCATCGCCGAAGCTGTGGCTAAACGCAGCACGTGCCTTAGAAGACAGTATGGAGCGGTTATTGTCAAGGATGACCGGATTATCTCTACTGGTTATAACGGAGCTGCCAGAGGCGAACCTAACTGCTGTGATGAGGGAGCATGTTGGCGTGAAGCACATGATATTCCTCACGGTCAGCAGTATGAAAAATGTCGTGCCGTTCACGCAGAAGCAAATGCGATTATTAACGCTAACCCTTCTGATATGATTGGCGCGACTTTATTTTTGGCTGGGTTTGAGAATGGTAAACCAATTAACATTCCGCATCCTTGTGAGATGTGCTGGAGAATGTTAACAAACGCTCAGATTAAAGATGTTATTACCGGAGTTTCTAATATGCGTCTTAATGAGATAAAAGTTATGAACGAAAGGGGGTAAGTGTATTGAACCGATATTTAATGCAGATAGAACACTATTTCCGCGGCGTTGAAGAATTTGAGGTTAGTGCGACGGACAAAGAAGATGCTGTATTTGTGGCAAAACAGTATGTCGAACGTAATCCGAAGTACAGTGGTGGAAATTATAAAATGAGTTCTATTCGTGTTATTAAAAAGCTGAATTGGAGGGATAAAAATGGCAGATAAAAGATTGACATGTAAAATTTGTGGAAGAGAATTTACACCGTGGTCTGAGGATCGAAAAATTATCAAAACAGCCGATGGTAGACATTTTGATACTTTCGATTGTCCAAAATGTGGTTGTCAGGTTCTTGCTCAGGAAAGACTTGTTGATGTGGGGAGTTTGGTAACTAATGATGGTACAAATGAGTAAGTTTGCATTTATATTGATGTTAGCTTTAATGGTTGCTGGAATCGCGAAAGGAGAAATGAAATGATTACTGTTGTATGGATACTCGCTTATATTTTAATTGGTGTGATTACGGCTCTTACCCTCAGTTGGAAGAGGATCACGTGTGATCATATCGATATGATTATCGTTACATATGGCTGGCCGGTGTTTGTGCTTTATATTGTTGGGCAAAAGGTACTTGTTGAACTTCCTTGCGAGCTGTATAAAAAATGGAATAAAAAAATGGGGAGGCGTGGTAAATAATGTCTGGGTTGGACGGAGCGATAACAATTGAACCTGCTGAATACAGACCATGTCTGGTATATGGGGATCGAGAAGCATTGTTTCATAGATGGGTGGAAGAGGACGACATTATTGTGAAGTTAAACGCACGGGTTCAATACGATATGCGGAAAAATCTGGTGAGAGATATCATGAAAACCAATATTTATCCCCATTATGCTGATCCTGTTGTTGTGAAACGAATTGTTGGTTTGATTGAATATCGTGACGGAACGATTGATATGGTCGAACCAAAAGATATTCGTTTCTTGGATTCTAATTGCGAATTCGAAAATGTCGAAGCAGCTTTTGAACAAGAAAGGATGAATCTGAAATGACAAAAATAGATGATTGCTACAGATTATTGATGAGCGCCATAGTGCAGCAGTCCATATTGGATTATGTGAATAGTCTGATTGATATTTATAAAAAAGGATACGTACGGTCTGATTGCTTATACATCAATGAAAATAAACACTATGATATCTTAAAAGACTGCGAGGATTTTTTCCATTCGCCTATGTTTGGTTTATATTCTGATTTAGATTATGAGATTTTAAAACGCAAATGTAGAGAGTTTGCTAAGAAGAACGACAATATTACTAGCTGTATTATGATTGTCAGAAAGAAAAATTAGATAAGCATTCGAGTGTAGGACATCGTTTATATTTCGCGATAAAAACAATATATCTTATGAAAGCATTGTGTGTTTATTTAGAAAGGATGATTTTAATGAAAAATTTTACGAGTAAGGAAATTAAAGAACTGATGGATGAAATCGAACAGAGAATTTGGGAGGTTAACGATGCTATCAAAAGTACGAATGATAAACCTATTCAGCTTTTGAACGCAGTTGTATTGAACAGTCTCGTAGATTCGTACGTTATACAAAACGAACTTTATATCAAAGCTGTAGAGTATGAAACAAAATTTAGAACAAATAAGCTATTAAACGAATGCGCTGCCGTATTAGGCAGCGTAATAGAATAAGGATTAAGCCCCGCATGGGCTTTTTCTTTTTAGCAGATTTTCTAAACCGAAAACAAAACGCATCCCTGCATTGAACGAATCGATAAAAACAAACACATGATATTTTAGACAAAAGTATCGAAGCGTTGCATATTGCAGCGGATAAGTAAATTTAAGGAGGAGTCTCAGTGATGAGGCTCTTCTTTTTTTAAAAGGAGAAGAAGTGAATGAAAGAAAAAATACTTTGTTGTGACTGCCAGTATTGTGGAGATAAATATAGTTTTCCTATGCCTAACAATTTAATTGAAGTGGATCCTAACAATCATTTATTAAAACGATATTACTGTTGTTGTGGCGATTCTGATTTGTACAAAAAAGATATTACAGATCTTGGAATATCAGTTTGCGACAATTTCGATAGTTTGTAAATGGAGAATTTAATATGAATATTTTGAATATAGTTAATATGACATATGACAGAAAAATATTTATATTATTCTTATTATACATGATTATCGTCATTATGGCATATATCATCGTTGAATTTGTTCCCGTGGTACTTTATATCGGTATAAGCGTTTATATTTTGAGGTGATACCTATGATTGATCTTAAAGTTGAAGAATATTGTCACAGTTGTACTTATTTTGAACCAGTTTCGGACATGGATATTTTTTATGCTGGAGAAGAAAGAGTAGCAGCAAGAACTGTTGTTAGATGCATTAACGGCGAAAAGTGTAAAGGGATACATAGACATATCGAAAGGAGTCTTGAAAATGTTGAAAATTGAAAAGGTTGAAATCGCTGGATTGGAAGCGGCTATTCGTGGAATGAGAAATCCTAAGAATTCCTGGGAGAGAAGTGATAGCGTATTTATAACGTCAGACGGCGATCATCATGATATTTGTGGTAATTCTGGTCCGTGGTATGGTTCAGATGGTTGGGAAGAAGTATTGATTGGCGAAAACGACCTGAAGCTCATGACTACCCTCCGCAACGCTGGCACGGACCATCGCAAGTTTATGCGGATGATTACCGTGTACCTTGATATTACGGCTCCGCTATATTGGTGGAAGGAATTCGACACCTATAAGGTTGGTACGGTTGCAAACTCCTGCTCCACGATGCATAAGATCGCGGATAAGGAGTTTACGCTGGATGATTTTAGCCATGAGCATCTTCTTAGTCTGATGTCTAAGGATGATGAGCGAACTGTTCCTATAATTGACGTAAGCCCGTATCATGACAAAAAAATTATATATTCGCCAAATGGATGGCTTACCGGTACCATATATTTATTAAATGAATGCCGAAAATGGTATCTCGAAACCAACGACAAGAAATACTGGTGGCAGCTCATTCAGCTCTTGCCGAGCTCTTACAACCAGAGACGAACGGTTATGCTGAACTACGAAGTTCTGGCGAATATTTATAAGTCTCGTCGGAATCACAAGCTTACTGAGTGGCATACCTTCTGTGATTGGGTTGAGAGCTTGCCTTATAGCGAGATCATTACACAGAAAGCGGTGGGGATTGAATGAGTAATCGACTTGATACTCTTTACACATGCAATCAAACCCGTTGTGAGCATTGCACCTGGCCGTTATGTCAGCATACGACAGATATTAAGTACGCTGCGAATTTTGTAAATGAGGGTGGATATTGGAAGGAAGTGATAGATGATGGGATTAAAGAGGCTGGCGGAGAGTTGTCGTAACTGTCCTTTTGTAAAAACTTGCAACCATAAGAAAATGGAGGCTTTGGGATATTTTCCAGAGCCTCTTATTGCTGAGGTCAAAGCCCCATTGATGACAGAAATGGCAGCACCAATTCTTCGCGAGACCATGGATATTGTTATTGATGGAAATGTTGTAAAAGTTTATAAGGACGAGATTGAAAAGGAACTATATAAGCAATTATATTCTCATCTCGGGCTTCAAATTGGAGGATAAACGATGAGCAAGGAATATGATATTTATTTAAATAGGCATAAAGAGAATGTACGAAAGGGTTACAATTGGCTGAGGACTAATTTACCCAAACTGTTTGAAAATCAAGAGGGATATTGGGAAATTGATTTTCAGCACGACCAAAGTAAATTTAATCAGGATGAGTATGATGCTTATGATGCTTATTTCTACGGAGGTAATCGCTCATATGCTGTCGTAAACGAGTTTAGAAGAGCCTGGCTATTACACATTCATCGTAATCCTCATCATTGGCAACACTGGGTTCTTATTAACGATGACCCAGACGAAGGCGAAATCGTGCTGGAAATGCCATATAATTATATTATTGAGATGATATGCGATTGGTGGTCATTCAGCTGGCAGAAAGGTGATTTGAGTGAAATCTTCAACTGGTACGACGAACACTCGATTTATATTAAACTTGCTCCGAAGACCAGAAAGATCGTTGAAGATATTCTTTGGGAGCTTCGAGGACGGCTTGGTTACAATGTCATTGCCCACCACGGCATCAAAGGACAAAAGTGGGGTGTTAGAAATGGTCCGCCGTACCCTCTTAATGGGTCTGAGTCTGAAGACGAAATTAAAGAAGAGAAGAAAACAAACAATTTTAGTATTCCGAGAAATAAATTTACAGACTATGCTCTTAATCCCGAAAAGGCTCCCGATAAAGCTCGTGCTTTTGAGTCTGCTTTAGGTTATAATAAGGATAACTGTGATAAGTTAATACGGGATATTGATGCTCATGTTGATGTACATAAACTGGTTGAAAAAGGTGACAATGGATATGGGATGAGATATGAGCAAATTATTCGACTCAAAGGACCTAATGAAAAAGAGGCAAACGTGTTAACGGCTTGGATTGACAATCATGGAGAATTAAGATTAACAAGTGTCTATGTTACCAAAAAGGAGGAGACAAAATGACTGTAAAACAATATGATAAAGTTCAATTAAAGGATGGTCGAACTGTAACTATCGTTGAGGTACTTAAAGAGGGTATGGCGTATATTGTTGACGTTGATCTGCCTGGACCTGATTGGGAAACAATCGAAATTCATCAAAAAGATATTGATAAAGTTATATAATAAACTTATACCAAGAGGTGCTCTGAATCACTAAACGGTTCGGAGCACTTTTATATTTTGGCGAAAGGGGGAATAAGTTATGGCGGAATGTTGTCGATGTCCATATACAGAAAAAATAAAACGAAAGTATGGTTCAACAATACATTGTACATTGGAGCCAAGTAATTTAGATGTTACGTATTTTTGTAGTTATAAACACAAGGCTGAGGAGAATACTCTTTGTCCGTTTGTGAATACTAATACGAGATTTCCAGGAATTGACTATCATAAATACGAGACAGAGTTTTTATTTGTGAAAGGAGAAATACAAAAATGAGTGATACGAAAAGAAAAAAGTCCAATATGGAACGTTGGGCTGAAGAGGAAATCAGAATTGCCTGTGAGAGGGAGCGCCGTAACGGTACTCCAGAAGGCGAATGGGATTATGGTGTCGCGTGCTACGAAAGCGCTTTGAAGGCGTTCAAATCTTTGATGGAGGATGAACATACTGGGTTTAGCATTGCCGTTACGCTTGATATTCTCAACAAATTAGTAAAGATACAACCCTTGACACCGATTGAGGATACGGACGATGTTTGGATTAAACGTGGACGATATCCTTACGAAAATGATTATATTACATACCAATGCAAGAGGATGAGCTCTTTATTTAAGCATGTATATACCGATGGACACATTGAATATAGTGACATCAATCGTTTCATCTGTAGGACATTAGGTAGTTCTGCTTACTGGAGTAACGGTCATGTATCAAAAATTGCCAGTGAGTATTTCCCCATCACAATGCCGTACATTCCTCGCATCTATACTGTGGTTTGTGAGGAATTTCTGTCAGATATACAAAATGGCGATTTTGACACAATCGGGATTTTGTATATTCTTGATAGTGCCGGAGAGCGAAAAGAGGTCAATCGTTATTTTGCGGATTGCGAAGAAGGGTGGCGTGAAATCGACCCGGCTGAGTATGTGCAGCGCAAACGTGAAGCAAACGCCAGAGAAGAAGCTGAAGCAGCTAACGTAGAGAAGAAATAAAAATTTAATAATTTATAGAAAATAAAACATATAGAGAACAATCCTATAATGGATGGGAGGAAAAAAGAAAGTGGAGATTATGGCTTTTTCTCTCCACTTTTAAAAGTATCAGTTTAATGCGGTTGCAAATTCTTTCATATTGAAATTAAAGTTGATATTGCCGTTTTTGATGGAGAGTTCAGCAATACCATCTTTGAAAATTCTGTAAATGAAAATAAATAATTTTTTGACGATTGGTAAGATTTTATTTCGCATTTGATACACCTCCTGTCTATTATAGGGTTGTTCTCCTTTTGTTTATGTTTTATCACAGGTTACGAAAAAAGGCAACAATTATATTTTGAGATTTTTAATGAGGAGGAATAAAACGTGAGAATCAGAGTTGATAAAATGCCTGAAATACCAATGAAATGTTTTTTTATTGGAACATTTTACGATGAATGCATAATCGACGGGAAGCCTTGCGTAGATGTGGAGGATTGTAAATACCTTAAAACACCTTACACATCAAAGACTTATCAAGAAGCTGCTATGAGAACTGCGGATCCAAAATTGAATACAGAGGAGAGTTTGTTAGAGGGTCTTATTGGTCTTAATTCTGAGGCTGGTGAGGCCCTTGATATTTATAAAAAGCATGTATTTCAAAAACATGGTTTGGATAAAGAAAAAATTGCTTTGGAGCTTGGAGATGCTTTGTGGTATCTGACTGAAGCTGCTGTGGCTCTTGGATATTCTCTTGAAGATGTTATGGAAATGAACATTAAGAAATTGAGGAAGAGATATCCTTATGGTTTTGATCCGGAGAAAAGTAGAAATAGAAAGGATTGATGGTCTAAATGAAGATTTACTCAGCTGAACGAGGGGTTGGTAAAACCACAGCACTTATCAAAGAATCCGCAAAAACAGGAGCCATTATTGTTGTAGCATCATACCGGAGGGTGAATCACACAGTAGGTCTTGCTAAGCGACTCGGTCTTGATATTCCTAAGCCCATTACGGTGACTAACTATCTTGAGCGTTTGGTTTACAGAGGTCTTAGCAGTAAGCAAAAGTATTTAATAGACGAGCTTCAAACGATGCTCCGTAAAATGAATGTAGTAACTGCCACAGTAGATGTGAATTGTATTGAATCGATTGGAGGGGATATTTGATGCTTGTATTTAAGAAAGCGCTTGGTAAGATTTATGGCATTGATATTTCTGAATGGAGAAGTGAATTAGAGAACAAAAAACAAGAAAAATAGTCATAATTTTGGAGGGCTGGTGTATTACTAGCTCTCTTTTTTTCGACATTTTTGCGGACATTTTTATGATTTAAAGGTGGTCATTGCCCACTTTTAAAATGGGTTTTGCACTATTTTTCGCTTGAAAAAGTGCTTCGCGGCCAAAAAAAGTGGCCATTTGCCCACTTTTGAAAATGAAAGTGGCCACGCGAAAACCCAGTAAAATCAAGGGTTCCAGGGGTTTCGTGGCCAAAAACCCACTTT
>ENA-ORTY01000042-ORTY01000042.1-human-gut-metagenome-genome-assembly--contig:-NODE-42-length-137550-cov-8.074745_pt1 | contig 137550 bp, 125 predicted proteins | sample MGYA00241917_ERZ509198 | MGnify/ENA primary metagenome ERZ509198 (study PRJEB26280, sample SAMEA2338857) | human gut metagenome | biome: human gut; feature: human-associated habitat; material: faeces...
AGCAGAAGCCAGTGCTACGGAAAGTACTTTTTTCATAGTCTTTCTTCCTCCTAAATCATTTTTGCCGCTTATTGTGCGCGGCTGTTTTTGTTTTGACGTTTAAGCGACATTTTGTAGCAAAAACGTCCGACTCTGGAAGATTCTCCACAATCTCCCTTGGTCTGCCACTAATATAACACAACCAAAACCAAATTGCAAGCCCTTTTCGTAAAAAAAATGTAATTTTTATCTTCGATTGGTAACAGCGCTGTCATTTTTTATGATGGTTAATCAACACTTTTCCGCTTAACCATGCGGTTTTTACTCGTTTTTCTTGCAACCTGCCTTTTGCCATCCTTTTCTGTAACTTTTTTGTTACCACCCTGCTTTGCTGTAACTTTTGTTTCAGATTTTGCATTGTAAAAAAAGAACCCCTGCCGTTCGACAGAGGTTTACAGGATTCGAGGAATGTGGTATGATAATTCCCATCGGGAGGACGGCAAGGTTATTCCACTCTGAATACAGGGGGTGACCGTCATGACATCATTGGAAGTATATGCACTACTTACTTTGATTGCGACGATTATCTTTGGTATCCTCGATTTGGTACTAAAGAAATAACCGCCCATTAAGCAAGGAGCGGTTTTTCTCAAGCATATCTTTTAGGGAAAACCGCCGTTGCCGCGGCAGTCGTCCTTCTGATTCCTATTATATCATGGAGCAAATGCTTCGTCAAGCCGCCGACAGGCGGCTTTTTGTTTTGCGGGGAAGTGTCCCCGCACCCCTCTTTGTGGGGTACGCCAAGGCTCTGCCTTGTCGTTGCGCCCCACTCCCGCACTGACTTTTCTTATACGAGAAAAGTCAGCAAAAGCGTATGCAAGGGGATACCCCTTGCATAACCCCGAGGGGGGAACCCACGGTCAGGCTTGTGTGTCTACGACACACGCAGCCGTGTTTCCCCCGCGATGACCTTCGGTCACGCTCCCCGTTTGCCATCAGGGTAGTTTTTTCGTCAGTAAGGGGGGACGTGCCCTTTAGGGCACTGTGGGGGAAGTCGACACCGCAAAGCGGTGACGTTCCCCCCAGAGGAGATTTTCAAGAGGAGCCTTCCTCTTGAAAACGCTTTTGGCTACTTTTATCGTTTCATAAAAGTAGCCGCAGGAGCGGGGTGCGTAACCCCGCAAAAGAGGGGTATGGGGATACCTCCCCATGTAAAAAGAGGGGTGTGGGGATACCTCCCCACAAAACCATGTAAAAAGAAAATGCGGGGATTCCTCCCCGCAAAAAGATTATTGAGGCATCTCCAAAAACCCGCTGTACAGCTCCCCTTTTTTAAAGCCGGTCTGCCGTGCAACATCCTTGGCAGCCTTGGAAAGCGGCTCCCCGCGCTCCACCAGCGCCTGCACCAGCGCAAGCGCCTGCGCAAAATCAAGCTTCTGCTCCTCCTTGGCACCCTGCACCACCAGCACAAACTCGCCGCGCGGCTCTCGCTGGATGTACAGCTCCACCGCCTGTGACAGGGTGGTGCGGATGACCTCCTCGTACACCTTGGTCAGCTCCCGCGCCAGGGTGATTTTGCGCTCGCCCAGCACCTGATACATCGCATTCAGTGTGTCGCACAGCTTGTGCGGCGCTTCGTAGAAGATGATGGTGCGCCGCTCGAGCTTTAATTCCTCCAGCCGCTCTCTGCGCGCGTTTGCCTGCGGCTGTAAAAATCCCTCGAATACAAACTTGCCGGTGTCCAGACCCGACAGGGCAAGGGCGCTGACCGCCGCGCTCGGTCCCGGGATAACCTTGGTGTCGATGCCGTTCTCGGCGCACAGCCGCACCAGGTCCTCTCCCGGGTCGGAGATGCAGGGCATACCGGCGTCGGTCACGATGGCACAGCTTTCGCCGTTTTGCAGCCGCCTGATAATCTGCGGTCCCACCTCGCGGGCGTTGTGCTCGTGGTAGCTAACCATCGGTTTTTTAATTTCAAAGTGGTTGAGCAGCTTGAGGCTGACCCGGGTGTCCTCCGCAGCGATAAAATCCACCTGCTGCAAGGTGCGCACCGCGCGCACGCTCATGTCCTCCAGGTTGCCGATGGGCGTACCCACCACATACAGTGTAGCTGACAAAATGTTCCCTCATTTCCTATTCTTTCGGCTGCGGCTGACGGTAGATGCGGCGCAGCTCCGGCGAAAAATCGCCCTGCTCGTCCTGAATCAGCAGCGGCGCCTCCACCTTCAAAAAGCGGTTGCCTCCCTTGCGTCCCTCCACCAAAAACAGCCAGGGAGCGGTGTCCCCGCGCTTTTGCACAAATCGCACCCGCTTTGGCTCGATCTTATGGCGGCGCATTGCCTCCAGCACATCCAGCAGCCGTTCCGGTCGCTGGCAGATGCACAGCCGTCCGCCAAATTGCAGCAGCTTGGCTGCGGCGGCGCACACGTCGTCGATGGAGCACATCGTTTCATGCCGGGCGATGATGTCGCTGTCGCTGCTGCTTAAAATACCATGCTCCGCCTTTTTGTAGGGCGGGTTGCAGGTGACCAGGTCAAAGCTGCCAAAGGGCAGCTTTTCCTTTAAGGCAGCAAGGTCGGACAAATCCGCCTGCACCGCCTGCATCCGCTGCCCTAAATCCGATTGCTCGATGGTAAAGCGCAGCTGCTCAACAGCCAGCGGCTGAATGTCCACCCCATATGCCATCTTCGGTCCCTGCTGCCGGTCGCGGAACCACAGCAGCGGGATGATGCCGCAGCCGGTGCCCAGGTCGCAGGCAAGGTCCTTGCGGCGCACCGCTGCAAAATCGGACAGCAAAAAGGCATCGGTGCCAAAGCGGTGGTCTCGGGTGATGCACACAGAAAGGTCGGGAGCCAACTGCTCCATCGTATAGTGAAAATCCGGCATGGCTACACCCTCTGCATCGACGGGATGACAAATCCGTCCACCAGCTTGTCCAGATACTGGAAGGATTTTCCCGTGCCGATGGCGACGCAGTTGACCGGGTCCTCTGCGATGACGGTGTGGATGCGGGTGTGCTTTTCCAGCAGCGGCGCGATGCCGTGCAGCAGGCTGCCGCCGCCGGTCAGGGTGATGCCGTTGGTGTGGATGTCGCCGACCAGCTCCGGCGGGGTCCTTTCGATGACCTCCTTGACCGCAGTGATGATCTGCTCCACCTCTTTGATAACGCAGTCGTACAGCATCGAGCGGCTGATTTCAATGTTGCAGGGCAGACCGGTGGTCAGATTTCTTCCCTTGACCGGTGCGCTGATGTCCTCGCCCTCCTCCCAGCAGACGCTGGCGACCTGGCGTTTGATCTGATCCGCCATCTTTTCGCCGATGAGCACGCCGTGGCTGTTGCGGACATAGCGGACGATGGCATCGTTGATGGTGTCACCTGCAATTTTGATTGACTTTTTGTTGACGATGCCGTTTAAGGAAAGGACGGCAATGTCGGTGGTGCCGCCGCCGATGTCCACAATCAGGTTGCCGTTTGGCTTTTCAATGTCGATCTGTGCGCCGATAGCAGCGGCAACCGGCTCCTCGATCAGATAGACCTTGCGGGCACCCGATGCGATGGCAACGTCGATGACCGCGTTCGATTCCACATTGGTGATGCCCGACGGAACGCACATGGCAATGCGCGGCTTGATCAGGCTGTCCTTACAGATTTTTTTGATAAAGTGTTTGACCATCTCTTCGGTCATTTTGTAATTGCAGACCACGCCCTTGGAAAGCGGGCGAATTGCCTGGATGTGAGAAGGTGTTTTGCCGATCATCTCATACGCTTCCTGACCGACGCTGATGACCGAATCGGTCTTTAAGTTGACAGCGATAACCGAAGGCTCGCTCAGTACGACCCCTTCACCGCCGATGTATACGATGACCGTGGCAGTTCCCAAATCAATTCCTACGTCCACACGGCACCATCCTTTTCTTTTATAATTTGAGTCTTTTATCGTCGAGGCTGCGGGCAAAAAACGCAGCCCTTTCCGGTTGATGATTTGCGATTTATATTATATAGGAAACAACCACCGCTTTGCAATAGCTTTGCACCTTTAAGCTGCAAATTATTCGCTCACCTGCTCGAGCAGCATCTCCTTGAGGTTGGTGTAGCGCACCGTCTTGCGGTCGTTTGCAACCATCTCCTCGATGGCGCGCGGCTGACCGAGAATAATCAGCCGCTCCTTGGCGCGGGTGACTGCGGTATACAGCAGGTTGCGGTAGTGCATCTTGCTCTTGCTGCCGGTGATGGGCATGACCACCGCATCAAACTCGCTGCCCTGACTCTTGTGAACGGTGATGGCGTAGGCAAGCTCCAGCTCGGGAGCCATCTCGAACAGGTACTCCGCCAACCGGTCGTCAAAGCGCACCTGCATCGTTTTGGAGGGTCGGTCGATCGTCTCAATAAAGCCGATGTCCCCGTTGTAAACACCCATTCCCTCCTCGCCGTTCTCCTTCTGCCAGAGGATGTCGTAGTTGTTTTTAATCTGCATCACCTTGTCCCCCACCCGAAAGGTGCGACCGTTGTTTTCAAACTGCGCCTTCTCGGGAGACGGTGGATTGAGCGCCTCCTGCAAGCTCTGGTTGAGGGCGTTTGCGCCCACCGCTCCCACGCGGGTTGGCACAATCACCTGAATGTCCGCCGTAGGGGAATACCCGTAGCTTTTGGGCAGACGGGCAGCCACCAGGTCGATGACGGTCGAACGCACCTGATTGGGACTTTCCCGCCGCAGGAAGAAAAAGTCGCTGTCGTGCCGCTTGAGGTCCGGCATCTGTCCGCTGACGATGGCGTGGGCGTTGGTAACAATCAGGCTCTTCTGCGCCTGCCGGAAGATTTCGGTCAGACGCACCTGCGGCACCTTTTTCGATTGAATCAGGTCTCGCAGCACATTGCCCGGACCGACCGACGGCAGCTGGTCGCTGTCGCCCACCAGAATCAAACGGCAGTTCATCTTCAGCGCACAAATCAGCGAGCGCATCAACGGGATGTCCACCATCGAAGTTTCGTCCACGATGACCGCATCGGCAGTCAGCGGGTTCTTTTCGTTTCGCTTAAATTGCAGCGAGGTCGGGTTGGCAAAATCCACCTCCAACAGCCGGTGGATGGTCTTTGCCTCCCTGCCGGTCACTTCGGACATCCGCTTGGCAGCTCGTCCGGTCGGCGCACACAGACTGACCTTCAACCCTGCCTCCTCCAGCAGGTCGATGATGGCGTTGATGGTGGTGGTCTTTCCGGTACCGGGACCGCCGGTCAGGATGAACAGCCGGTAGGTCAGCGCCTGCAAGATTGCTTCCCGCTGTAAAGCGGCATACTGAATACCGCCCGACTGTTCCAGCTGCTCCAGCTTCTGCTCGGCTTGCGGGATCGGGTCTGCGCCGGCAGCCAGCAAAAACCGCACCCGTGAGGCAATAAATCGCTCTGCCTCCAGATATTCGGAAAGGTAGCAGTAGTCCCTGCCGTTGACATCCACCACCAAAACCTCCCGGCGGCGCAGCAGCTCCTCCAGCCCTTTTTCCACCATGATGCAGCTCTGGTCGAGCAGACGCTCGGCGGTGGGCAGCAGCTTGTCGACCGGCAGGCAGGTATGTCCGTTGTAGAGATTGTGCCGCAGCACGAATTGCAGGGCAGCCTCAATGCGGTAGCTGCTGTCCGGCGGGATATTCAGCTTGCGGGCAATCATCTCGCAGCTGTCAAAATCCATCCCAATCTCGTCGCAGCACAGCAAATAAGGATTTTCCTCTATCATCTTCTGCGACAGGGTCCCCCAGCGTTTCCAGATGGCGACCGAGGTGGAGGAGCTGACCCCAAACTGGGACAAAAACAGCATGACCGCCCGCATCCCAAACATCCGGCTCAGCTCGGTGCGCAGCTTTTCACATTTTGCCTCGGTGATACCCTTGACCTCCCGCAAGCGCTCCGGCTCATGCTCCAAAACCTGTAAAGTGTCGTTGCCAAACTGCGCCACCATGCGGGAAGCCAGCACCGGACCGATGCCCTTGATGGCTCCCGAGGACAGGTAACGCAAAATCGCGCTCGCACTGGCAGGCAGCCGCTGTTGGGCTACCACTGCTTTAAACTGGGTGCCATAGTTGGGATGGGTGCGAAAGCTGCCGTGCAAGGTCAGCATCTCCCCTTCTCCCACCGAAGTCAGCTCGCCGACCACAGTGACCAGCTCGCCGTCGTGGTCCAACTCCAGGACCGCAAATCCGCTCTCTTCATTTTTATAGACCACCGTTTCCACAGTGCCGGACAGTTCCACCAGATTTTCCTTCTGCATACCTCTCCCTTTTCCTTCCACCACCTTTACTTATAGACAGGCGGCGTTTTTCACAGACCTTTTGTTTGCTTTCTAGTATACTCCATCCTGTGTCTCTTTGCAAATACGCGCAAACTCCTGCTGGGTGCAAAAATGCAGCCGTCGGTGCTGCGCACACGCTCCGCGGCACAACGCTGCGCTCTCCTCATCCAGCCCGCAGTCGATGACAAAGGCAAGGCAGCTTTCCGGGCTCCAGGCAGCCACCTGCTCAAAATAATCCAAAACTGTCTGCGGGTCGTTCAATCTGCCGGACACAGGCAGCACCGAAAAGCTGGCAGGTCTTTTTTTCGGGCGACGCGACCAAAGGCAGATCATCTCCCCCAGCTGAACCAGACCCAGGATTGCCAGCAGCATCAGAACCCATTGAACCAAAACTTCCATCGTTTTCCTCTCCTTTCTTCGGAATCGGTCTGCTCCATCCTATGCAAAACAAAGGGTTTTGGCTCCTATCCTTTGCCCAAAAGCTGCCGCAATCAAAAAAATCCCGCGTCCTAAAAACAGGACGCGGGTGCATACAGAAAAGCTTATCTCTTTTTCAGTGCTACCAATCCGATGCCGGCAGCAGCAGCGGCAGCAGCAGCCACTCCAACGAAATCCTCGGCGCCGGTGTCCGGGTTGACCTTCTGCTCCGCCCAGCCGGTTGGTTCGGCAGGCAGCTCCGGTTCATCTGCAATCGGCTCTTCCTCTTCGGTGCCGACCTCATCGGTGGAAAGCACATAGTTTCCCAGTGCAAAAGCGTTGACGCTCATGGCAAGAATCATAGAAGCAGCCAGAGCAAGGGTAAGCAGTTTTTTCATGGCAAATACCTCCCATAATTTTTGTTTATTATGAACATCAAAGAAGGGGGATCAAGCTTGTTCCAAAGCCTGTTTCAAATCCTCGATGATGTCATCGACGTGTTCAATGCCGACCGACAGACGGATCATGCCGGGATGGATGCCGGCAGCCACCAGCTGCTCATCGGTCAGCTGACGGTGGGTCGAGCTTGCCGGGTGCAGCACCAGGGTGCGGACATCGGCAACATGAACCACCAGCGAAGCCAGCTTCAGGCTGTCGATAAAGCGCACAGCCGCCTCCCTGCCGCCTGTCAGCGAGAAGGAGATAACGCCGCTGCATCCGTTCGGCAGATACTTCTGTGCCAGCTGATGATATGGATTCTCTGCCAGCGTCGGGTAGTTGACCGATTCCACCTTGCCGTGCTGCTGCAAAAAGCGAGCGACCTGCTCGGCATTCTGACAGTGGCGCTCCATCCGCAGGTGCAGCGTTTCCAGCCCATGATTGAGCAAAAAGGCAGCCTGCGCAGAAGGGTAACAGCCCAGGTCGCGCATCAGCTGCACGCGCGCCTTGGTGATATAGGCAGCCCGACCAAAATCGCGGGTATACACCACACCGTGATAAGATTGGTCCGGCTCGGTAAATTCGGGGAAGTTTCCATTGGTCCAGTCAAAATTGCCGCTGTCCACAATGACACCGCCCAGCTGGGTGGCGTGACCGTCCATATATTTGGTGGTGGAATGGACCACGATGTCCGCTCCATACTCAAAAGGACGGCAGAGGACCGGAGTGGCAAAGGTGTTGTCAACAATCAGCGGGATACCGCGCGAATGAGCGACCCTTGCCATCTTTTCGATGTCCAGCACTGCGATGGCAGGATTGGCAATCGTTTCGGCAAAAACCGCTTTGGTATTCGGCTGAATCTGGCTGCACAGTGTCTGCTCGTCGGCATCAGCATCCACAAAGGAAACCTCGATACCAAAACGCTTGAGGGTCACGGCAAACAGATTGATGGTGCCGCCGTAGATGGTGGAAGCACACAGGATGTGGTCGCCGGCACGCAGGATGTTCAAAATACAAATCAGAGTGGCTGCCTGTCCTGAGGTGGTGCACAGCGCACCCACGCCGCCCTCCAGCGCAGCAATCTTTTCCTCCACTGCCGCTACGGTCGGGTTGGAAATGCGGGAATACATATGTCCGTCATCGGTCAGGTCAAACAGCTTTGCGACCTGCGCGGTGGACTCATATTTATAGGTAGTGCTCTGATAAATCGGCAGAGTCAGCGGCTCTCCGTTGGCGGGTGTATAACCCTCATGCAGGCACTTTGTTTCGATTTTCATGTCGATCATTCCTTTTGATTCGGATTTGTTTCACACAAAAGACGAAGCCTCGGCAGCCGATACAATCCCTATCCGCGCAGAAATCTCCTTCTTTTTTTCATTGTAGCACGTCAAAGTTTTTTTTGCAACACTACCAAAAAATCTTTTACAGATTTGTAAGGTACGGTAATTTTTGAAAAGACAAAGATTTCCAAGCGGGCGTTTCTTGCTTTTTACTTTGGATGGGTATATAATGAAGATATTTACGGGAAGTGTAAAAATACCAATGGGACGATAAGGAGGAATTCCGATGAAACGATGGATAGCAGCAACCGCAGCAGCTCTGATGGTCTGCACTGCAAGCATAGCTGCAACAGCCGCGTCGGCCAATGCTGTATTTGATTTTCAAGACAAGGTTTTTTTGACGCTTCCGATGCAGCAGGAGGAAAGCATCTACCTTTCACTGAACACCGACTACGACCGTCAGCTTGCTCAGCTGGTCTATGAACAAACCGGACAAGAGGCCGACTGTTTTTATCGCTTTGATACCGCCGAGCAGGAACTTCTGCGCACCGCAACACTGTTTTTGCAGGCAGATGAAGACCAGCAGCTGTATGAACTGGATGAGGACGGACAACTGGTTTTGGTAGAAGCCGACTATACCACAGGATACACCATCGGCAAGGATGGAGAGCGCCTAAATGGCTATTTGCTGCACACAAAGCATCTCGGCTGCTATGTTGTTACTGACTAACGGTTGATTCGCCGTAAAAAGTTGCCGGAAAATGTGTGACAACTGCCAAATCCGGTTGATTTTGCCGTGTGGCTGTGCTAAAATAAAACCGTATATAATGGAGATTTTGTAAATCTGTCCCATTTTTACCATTTTGAATATCCCAGCTGGTTTCGTTAGGAGAGTCAGCGGGTTTTCAGACTAAAAAAGGAGCGAGAATATTATGAACAAAAAAGTACTTTCCCTGGCAGTAGCAGCAATGCTGACCGTCAGTGCATCTGTAAGTGCAAGCGCAGGTTCTTGCCTGAAAGACGCTGTCAGCAGAGGCAACTCTTCTTCCCTGAAAGGTTCCGCTAGCAGAGACAACTCTTCTTCTCTGAAAGGTTCTGCAAGCAGAAGCAACTCCACCTCTCTGAAAGGTTCCGCTAGCAGAGATAACTCTTCTTCCCTGAAGGGTTCTGCAAGCAGAAGCAACTCCACCTCTCTGAAAGGTTCCGCTAGCAGAAACAACTCTTCTTCCCTGAAGGGTTCTGCAAGCAGAAACAACTCCACCTCTCTGAAAGGCTCTGCAAGCAGAAGCAACTCTACCTCTCTGAAAGGTTCCGCTAGCAGAAACAACGGTTCTTCCCTGAAAGGTTCTGCTAACAGAGGCAGCTCCACCTCCCTGAAGGGTTCTGCTAACAGAGATTGCAACTGCTAATCGGATTTAGACAAACCGTTTTGTAACCGTAAAAGCCCTGCCATCCGGCAGGGCTTTTTTGTGTCTGAAAGAGCCATCCTCCAATGGTTGCTATTCTGTTATAAATGGAATATAATGCAGAGGAAAGCTCATCGAAGGATTGGAGAACTATCATGGAACAGATTTTGATTATAGAGGACGATTTCAGTTTGAATCAGGGACTGTGCCGTGCGCTCAAGCAGGAAGAGCGTCAGCTGATTCCCTGCCCTAACTTAAAAACTGCACGAGAACAACTGCTGTGCAGCGACCCTTCACTGGTGCTGCTGGACATCAATCTGCCGGACGGCAGCGGTCTGGACTTTTTAAAGGAAATAAAGACCTCCTCTCCGCTGCGTCCGGTCATCCTGCTGACCGCCAACGACACTGACATGGACATCGTAAATGGACTGGAGCAGGGTGCAGACGATTACATCACCAAGCCCTTTTCCCTGTCTGTTCTGCGTGCGCGGGTCAATACCCAGCTGCGCAAAAAGAACAGCCGAGCCGACAGCATCTTTCGGGACTATGGATTTGTCTTTGACTTTGAACGGATGCAATTTTGGACCGATGGCACCGCTGTGGAACTGAGCAAAACCGAGCAGAAGCTGCTGCGCCTGCTGGTGGAAAACCAGGGAACCACCCTGAGCCGCAGCCGTTTGATCGACCGCATCTGGACCGACGGTGCAGAATATGTCGATGAAAACGCCCTCTCGGTCACCGTTAAACGGCTGCGCGACAAGCTGGGCGCACACGATTTTATCCAAACCGTCTACGGCATCGGCTACTGCTGGAGGAAAAAGAATGGACAATAAGTTCCTGCTTCTGCTGGCGGTCGGTATGATTTTGCTTGCTCTGCTGATTGTCCTCGTCGACCGCCGCCGCACCAAAAAAACGATGGACACCATCGAACAGATGCTCGATGCCGCATTGGAAGGAAGCTACGCCGAAAGCCACTTTGATGAAAGCCGCCTTTCTGCGCTGGAAACCAAGTTTTCCGATTACCTTTCCTCCTGTACCCTCTCCGCACAAAATGTGACGGTCGAAAAGGACAAGATTAAGCAGATGATTTCCGACATCTCCCACCAGACCAAAACGCCCATCGCCAACCTGATGCTGTACAGCGAGCTGTTGTCGGAGGAAGAGCTGCCCCCGCAGATGCGCTCCAATGTGGAAGCCATCCGCCAGCAGAGCGAAAAGCTGCGCTTTCTCATCGACTCGCTGGTCAAGCTCTCCCGTTTGGAAAACGGCATCCTGACCCTTTCGCCACACCCACAGCCGCTCCAGCCATTGCTGGATGAAATCGCTGCCCAGTACACCCGCAAAGCCGGCGAAAAAGGCTTGACCCTCACCGTTCTTCCCACCGCCGCTGCCGCCGATTTTGATGGAAAGTGGACTGCCGAGGCGCTGGGGAACCTGGTGGACAATGCCATCAAGTACACCGAATCGGGCAGCATCTGCGTCGGTGTGCAGCTGTACGAGCTGTTTGCCCGCGTGGACGTGACCGACACCGGCATCGGCATTGCAGAAGCCGAGCAGCCCAAAATCTTCTCCCGCTTCTATCGCTCCCAGGCGGTGTGCGAAGAGGAAGGGGTCGGCATCGGACTGTACCTGGCAAGAAAAATCATCAGCGACCAGGGCGGCTATATCAAGTTGCACTCCGAAGTGGGCACCGGCTCCACCTTTTCTGTTTTTCTGCCGCGCTCTGCCCAAATCTTATAAAACTGTAAGATTCTTTTGACTTCTGGAAAGATTGTGGAAAGATTGATATGCGATAATCTGTATGCAAGGATCAACGTTATCTTTACATACAGATTTTTTTATGGAGGTATTTGGTATGAAAATTTTACAGGCAAGCAACCTGACAAAAATTTACGGCTCCGGCGAAAATGAGGTCCACGCGCTGGACGGCGTCAACTTCTCGGTGGAGAAGGGAGAGTTTGTTGCCATCGTCGGAACCTCCGGCTCCGGTAAATCCACCCTGCTGCATATGCTCGGTGGACTGGACCGCCCGACCGGCGGCAGTGTCGAGGTGGATGGCAAGGAAATCTTCTCCCTCAAGGATGAGGAGCTGACCATCTTCCGCCGCAGAAAGATTGGCTTCGTCTTTCAAAATTACAACCTGGTGCCGGTTCTGAATGTCTATGAAAACATCGTCCTGCCGGTGCAGCTGGACGGCAAGACACCCGATGCCTCCTACATCGACAGCATCATCGAAACGCTGGGTCTGGAGCGCAAGCTGGAAAATCTGCCCAACAACCTCTCCGGCGGTCAGCAGCAGCGGGTTGCCATCGCGCGTGCGCTCGCTTCCAAGCCTGCCATCATCCTTGCCGACGAGCCGACCGGAAACCTCGACTCCAAAACCAGTCAGGACGTGCTGGGTCTGCTCAAGGTGACCAGCCAGAAGTACGGTCAAACGATTGTGATGATCACCCACAACGAGGAGATTGCCCAGCTTGCCGACCGCATCATCCGCATCGAGGACGGCAAGATTGTCGAGCGCCGATAAGGAGGGTGTATTATGAAGGTAAAAAACAGACGCTGTATCCGAACGCTCAGCTTTCGGCAGCTCAAAGCATCCAAAAGCAGGAACCTCATCGCGGTATTTGCCATCGCTTTGACCACCCTGCTGTTCACCTCGCTGTTCACCATTGCCCTTTCCATCAACGACGGCTTTCAGCAGTCCAACTTCCGCCAGTGCGGCGGCTGGAACCACGGCAGCTTTAAATATCTGACTGAGGAGCAGTTTGACCAGATCAAGACCGACCCGCTCATTCAGGAATGGGGACTGCGCCGCTTTGTCGGAATGCCCGACGACATCCCCTTCAACAAATCCCATGTGGAGGTCGGTTACTCGGACGCTACACAGGCGCACTGGATGTACTGCGACCCCATCGAAGGCGCTCTGCCGCAGGAGGGAACCAACCAGGCTGCCACCGACACCCGCGTGCTGGAGCTGCTGGGAGTAGAACCTGAGCTTGGCGCACAGTTTACCGTCACCTTTCCAGTGGACGGTCATACGACCACCCAGACCTTCACCCTGTGCGGCTGGTGGGAATATGACGAGGCAGTGGTAGCAAACCACATCCTCATCCCGCTCAGCCGTGCCCAGCAAATCTATGATGAGGTCGGTCTCATCCCGGGTCAAGCCAAAGACGGAATGACCGGCAGCTGGAACCTGGACGTCATGTTCAAAAACTCTCTGAATATCGATCAGAATATGAAGCAGGTGCTTGCCAACTTCGGCTATCAGGATGAAAGCCCTGCTGATGGAGACAACTACATTCGCACCGGTGTCAACTGGGGATACAGCGCCTCTCAGCTGGCAGAAAACATCGACCCCGGCACCATCCTTGCCATTGCTGCCATGCTGCTGCTGATTGTCTTCACCGGTTATCTGATTATCTACAACGTCTTTCAGATTTCGGTGGCAAACGACATCCGCTTCTACGGTCTGCTCAAGACCATCGGCACCACCCCTTCCCAGATTTCCCGCATGATCCGTCTACAGGCGCTGCTGCTCAGCCTGCTGGGCATCCCGCTCGGTCTGGTGGGCGGCTGGTTTGTCGGCGGCGCGCTCACACCGGTCATCATCTCCCGTCTGGATGGCATCGTCAGCCTGGTTTCCCTCAACCCTGCCATCTTCATCGTTTCTTCGCTGTTTTCCCTCTTCACCGTGCTGCTTTCCTGCTACCGTCCCGGAAAGATAGCCGCCAAGGTTTCCCCGGTGGAAGCCGTCCGCTACACCGAAGGCAGCAACATCAAGCGCAAGAAAAAACGTTCTGTAAAAAACCTTTCGCTCTTCTCAATGGCAAAATCCAACCTAGGACGCAACCGCACCAAAACGGTGGTCACCGTTCTCTCCCTGTCGCTGGCTGTCGTCCTGCTCAACCTCACTGTCACCTTTACCAATGGCTTTGACATGGACAAATATCTTGCCAACTTTGTCACCAGCGATTTCGTTCTGGCGGATGCCAGATATTTTCAGACCGGCGCTCTCTTTGGAGGCGACACCCTGCTGCCGGAGTCAGTCATCGACGAGGTAGAAGCACAGGGCGGCATCACCGAAGGCGGCAGAGTGTACGGCAGAACCTTTCCTTCACAGGAATTTATCACCGAGGACTACTACCGCACCCTGCACGGTATGTGGATGAGCCGGGAGGAGATGGACCGCGCGATTAAATTTGAGGAAAAAAATCAGGAGGGTCTGATTGCCGAGGATGCTCAGCTGTACGGCATGGAGCCGTTTGCATTGGACCGCCTGCGCCTGCTCGAGGGCGACCTCTCGCCGCTGTACACCGACGGCAGCCGCTCGATTGCCGCTGTCTACTCCGATGATGATTACGGCGAACCACGCCCCGACTCCCACTGGGCAAAGCTGGGCGACACCGTCACCATCCGCTATGTGGAGGAATGGGAATACTATAATCCGCTCACCGGAGAGGTTTTCCCCGAGGGGACCAATCTGGATACGGTCGCCGGCTATGCCTCCCGCGCCAAACGCTGGCGGGATGTCGATTACACCGTCTGTGCGCTGGTCTGTGTTCCTTCTTCCCTTTCCTACCGCTTCTACGGTTCGGATGAATTCATCCTCAACGACCAGACCTTCTGCACCGACTCGGGCACCGATTCGGTCATGCTCTACGCCTTTGATACCACCGACGAGGCAAACGCCGCGATGGAAAGCTTCCTTGCCGACTACACCGAAAATCAAAACCCGCAGTTCGACTATGAAAGCAAGGCGACCTACGTTGCACAGTTTGAAAGCTTCCGCTCGATGTTCCTGATGCTGGGCGGCACCTTGAGCTTCATCATCGGGCTGGTGGGCATCCTCAACTTCTTCAATGCCATCCTCACCGGCATCCTGACCCGTAAGCGGGAATTTGCCATGCTGCAATCGGTCGGCATGACCGGCAGACAGCTCAAGCAGATGCTGGTCTACGAAGGGCTTTGCTACTCGCTCGGAGCTGCACTGCTCTCGCTGGCGATTGCTCTGCTCATGGGACCGCTGGTCGGCTCCGCGGTAGAAAATCTCTTCTGGTTCTTCACCTACCGCTTCACCATCCTGCCGATTTTCCTTTTGCTTCCGGTGTTTGTCCTGCTGGGCTCTCTGGTCCCGTTAGGAATCTACCACAGCGTTGCCAAACTGACCATCGTGGAACGCCTGCGGGAAACTGAATGATTTTTAATCCACAACAAAACACCTGCCTGTCGGCAGGTGTTTTGTTTTTTCGTTGCTCAGCGGCGGTCAATACGATAGCTCTGCACTTCCTTCGGTGGCGCGTTGTCCATTCCACAGCCACCAAAATCATACCGCTGATTGTGGTTTATTTCCCCTCTATTTAGACAAAAGAACTACCGTCTCAATATGCGCAGTCTGCGGGAACATATCGACCGGCTGGATTTCCCTTACATGGTAGCCACCGGCACGCAGCACTGCCAGGTCGCGCTTCTGGGTCTGCGGGTCGCAGGAAATATAGACCACCTGGTCCGGGGAAAGACGGCAAACCGACTGCAAAAATGCCTCGTCGCTTCCGCTGCGCGGCGGGTCCATAAAGACTACGTCGATCTTTTCGCCCGCATCCGCCAGATTGGTCATAAAGGCTCCTGCATCTGCGCAGACAAAACGGATGTTTTCCACCCCGTTGCGTTTTGCGTTGGCGTTGGCATCCTTGACCGCCTGTGCATTGACCTCCACACCGATGACCTCATCGACCTTGTCGGCTGCAATCAAGCCGATGGTTCCGATTCCGCAGTAGGCATCCAGCACCCGCTGTCCTTTTTTCAGCTGTGCCATGCCGATTGCCCGCTGGTAAAGCACCTCGGTCTGCTGCGGATTGACCTGATAGAAGGAGCGCGGCGAGATGGCAAAGCGTTTTTCGCAGAGGATGTCCTCGATGTACCCTTTTCCGTACAGGATACGCTCCTGCTCTCCCAGCACCATGCTGGTTTTTCTCGGGTTGCAGTTCATCACAATGGTGGTGATTTCCGGGTGACGCTCCCGCAGCAGGGACACAAAGCGGCTCCTTGCCGGAAAAATCGGGGAAGCAGTCACCAGCACCACCATCACCTGACCACTGGCAAAGCCGGTGCGCACCAGCAGATGCCGCAGCAATCCGGTTTCACTGTCCTCATCATAAGGCAGCAGCTTGCACTCCTTCATGATGGCTCGCACCGAGCGCGCAATCTCGTCCGCCTTGCTGTCCTGAATCAGGCAGCTCTCCACCGGTACCACCCGATGGCTGTTTTCCTCATAAATGCCCGAGATGATCTGTCTGCGCCCGTTCATGCCAAAGCTGATATGGCATTTGTTGCGGTAGCGCCACGGCTCTACCATCCCAACGATTTGATAGAGCTTGGCTCCCTCGTCGATGTAGCGTTTCATCAGCTGCTCCACCGTCTTTTGCTTCCACTCCAGCTGGCTGTCATATTGCAGGTGCTGCATCTTGCAGCCGCCGCACTTGGCAAAAGCAGGACACTGCGGCTTGACCCGTTTGGACGAAGCCTTTTTGATTTGCAGCAGCCTTGCGTGCAGATTGCGCTTTCCAAACACCTCGACGACCGCCTGCTCGCCGGGCAGCAGTCCGTCCACCGGCAGCTTTTCTCCTTCCAGATACACCACGCCGCTGCCCTGTTCGTCCATTCTGTCGCAGCTGACCGGATATTCTCCCGGTTCGATTGCCGGTTCGTCCCAATCCTCCCGCTGCTTCTTCGGCTTTGGTTTTCTCTGCTGCTGCGCCTGTAAATAAAACGGCTGTTTTTGTGCCGGCAGATTGCCTCTGCCCGCTTTTCTATCCTTTTTCAATGGTTTTTTCTTTGCCAAAGTCGTTTCCCCCTGTGCTGTATTTTCTGTTATTATACCACATTCCCCGACAGATGAACATTCAGCCTGCACCAAAATCCGCATTTTTCATAGGATAGATTGTTCCTTTGCCCGTTCCTGCCCAATCCTATGGAGGTGACCTGTATGAATCCCGAACCTTTTGCATCCATTGCCGTCCTCTGCACCGATGACCGCCAGCGTGCGGCTGCCGATGCCCTGTGCCGCCGCGGATATGTGGTCGAGCGTCTGATTCCCGGTGAAAGCGACCCGCAGCTGCTCGCACAAACCGATTTTCTGCTGCTTCCGGTGCTGGTCGAGCCTGCTCTGCTGCCCTTGCTTGCGCAATGCCGCTGCGGTACGGTCCTGCTTTGCGGCAGGGTGACCGACGAGCTGCATCAGCTTGCCAAACGCCGCTCCCTTTTGCTGCACAGCTATCTGCAACAAGAGGAGATGGCGCTGCTCAACGCCGTCCCCACCGCCGAAGCTGCCATCGAGCTTGCACTGAGCCAGCTGCCCATCACCCTGTGGGAAAGCCGCTGCCTTCTCACCGGCTTTGGTCGGTGTGCAAACCCCCTTGCACGGCTGCTGACAGCCTTTGGCGCACAGCTCACCGTCTGCGCCCGCAGTCCAAAGGACCTGGCGTTGGCGCGCAGCTTTGGGCTGACCGCCCTTCCTCTTGCGCAGATGGACACCCTGTTGCCGCAGCAGCAGCTCATCTTCAACACCGTCCCTGCGCCCATCCTGGGAAAGGAACAGCTCCGGCTGCTTCCCCATGACTGCCTGCTGATCGACCTTGCCTCCGGTGCAGGCGGCATCGACCACCTGGCTGCACGCTCGCTGGGACTTCGCTGCCTGCACTCCCTTGCCCTGCCTGCCAAAACAGCGCCTGTCACCGCAGGGAACATCCTGTGCGACACTGTCATACAGATGATAACAGACATACAATCCAAAACGAGGTGAACGACATGAACGAACACGCTCCTGTACGGGTGGGATTTGCCATGACCGGCTCCTTCTGTACCTTCTCGCAGGTCATCGACCAGATGGAACAGATGGCGCAGCAGACCGGCTGGCAGCTGTATCCCATCCTGTCCCCAAACGCCTATGAAACCGATACCCGCTTTGGCAGTGCGCAGCAGTTTCGCCGCCGCATCGAGGAAATCTGCGGTCGTGAGATTTGGCACACCCTGACCCAGACCGAACCCATCGGTCCGAAAAAGCTGCTGGATGTACTGCTGGTCGCACCCTGCACCGGCAACACCCTGGGCAAGCTGGCAAACGGCATCACCGACACCAGCGTCACCCTTGCCGTCAAAGCGCACCTGCGAAACGCACGTCCGGTGGTGCTGGCGGTATCCACCAACGACGCCCTTGCCAACGCAGGGAAAAACATCGGTTCGCTGCTCAACAGCAAAAACATCTACTTTGTCCCGATGCGGCAGGATGCACCCGAGCAAAAGCCCTGCTCGATTGTTGCTGACTTTAGCCGCCTGACCGATACCGTGCAGTCTGCACTGTCGGCGCGCCAGCTCCAGCCGTTGTTCTGCTAAAGCTTTTGCAAAACCGATAAGGGAGGCGTCCTCTTTATGAAAGAGGACGCCTCCCTTATTTTGTCTTATGCCATCCACAGCTGGAGCAGATAAATCAGCAGCAGGTGTGCCGGATAAATCAGATAGAACACCCATTTAGAAATTTTCAGACCGCTGTTGGTCTTTAAATAAATCAGCGGCAGTGCCAGCAGAGAGAATGCCTCAAAGCTGATGGCGTGTCCGCCGACAACCAGCGCCAGCGGGTCCTGCACATCTCCCCAAAAGGCTGGCAGATAGCTCAGAAAATACAACGCAGCGCCCAGAGCCGGTTTATTCCTGCACAGATAGAAAATCATCATCAGGATGATGCCGGTGATGGAATAGTCGAAGTTGATGAAGGACATCACCAGGATCCCTGCCACAAACAGCCAGTATTTCTTCTCCTTAAATCCCTAGACGGTCAGCAGGCTCATAAAGAGGGTGAAAAAGATGTTGAGATTGAGCAGGTTTCCCCAAAAGTCCTCCGCATTAAAAGCTAGAATCCAGAACGGCTGTGAAATCAGCGCAAACAGTCCCAATCTCCCCAGGTACCGCTTGATGTCGTGGGTGTACAGCATCCCAACCGTCATACAGTAGCAGAACAGCGGGAACGCCAACCTGCCCGCCCAGCGAAAGGCAGGGATCTGCTCAAAAAAGGTCCCACCAAAGTGGTCGAGCAGCATACAGACGACCGCAACCAGCTTGAGCAGGTTGGTGTCCAGATTGGTTTTCAGTTTGGGTAGAGTTTGTTCCATTCATTTTTCCTCCTCAAAAGTTTTTGCTTGTACAGTATATACCACACTTCGCACTTTTTCAATAAAAAAAAAATGTACAATTTGTATTGTTATGAAACTAGATTACAAATTGTACATTTTGAATTTTCTCTCCAACCTCGGCATATCCTGTACTGTTCCACCCCTGATTTCTGAACAAAAAGGAGTTGGCTGCCTTGAACGTTTTCAAACGCCTGTCTTTTTCTTTTCTCTGTGCCCTGCTGCTTTTTGGCTGTGCAGCGGACTGGAGGATTTTTGCCAAGGAAACCCGCACCTCGCTCTGCCCGTCACCGGTATCGCTGGAGGATTTTTCCGTTTATGAACAGCCCGATGCCGCCGCAAAAGCCTATCTGGTGATGGAGGCAACCACCGGTCGGGTGCTGTGCGGGCAGAACATCCACCAACGGCTGCCGATGGCAAGCACCACCAAAATCATCGGCGCGATGATGGTGCTCGAGCAGCCTAATCTGCACGATTATTTTCTGGTCGATCCCGATGCCATCCAGGTGGAAGGCTCCTCGATGGGACTGATGGAGGGCGATATGGTTTCGCTGTACGCGCTGGCGTGCGGGATGCTGCTGCCCTCCGGCAACGATGCTGCCAATGCCGCCGGTGTACGGTTGTACGGCAGCATCGAGGGCTTTGTGGAGGCGATGAACCGGCGCGCACAACAGCTGGGTCTTGCCGATACTCACTATGTCACTGCCTGCGGACTGGATGCGCCCGAGCATTACTCCACCGCCTTCGACCTTGCCAAATTGACCCGCGTTGCTTTACAAAACGAGGATTTTGCCCACATCTGCTCCCAGTCTTCGATGCAGGTCCGGTTTGGTGCGCCGCCCTATGAGCGTTGGCTGAAAAACTACAACCGACTGCTGACCCTCTACCCCGACTGCATCGGGGTCAAGACCGGCTTCACCGACGATGCCGGACGGTGTCTGGTGTCCGCTGCCGAACGGGATGGGATGACCCTCATCTGTGTCACCCTGAATGCGCAGGACGACTGGAACCTGCACGCTTCTCTGTACGACCGCTGCTTTAGCCGCTACTCGATGCAGCCGCTGGTGCTGCCGCCTGTCCACACCACTTTGGTGGGCAGCGAAATCCAGTCCAACGGCATCGAAACTCCCATTCCGCTGCTGCCCGCCTGGCAGCCCTGTGTCCCGCTGCGGCAGGGCGAATCTGCCCGCCTGCAAAGCCGATTGATTGCCCAGCCGTTCCTCTATCCCCCCACCGCTTCCAATCAGGTCTGCGGCTTGCTGGAATACACTCTGGACAACCAGCTGCTGTGCAGCGTCCCGCTGGTCGCCGGAGAATAGGAGGAGCTTTTTCCACCTGTTCAAGGGGAATGTGTGGAAAATATCCTGCAACGGCAAATCGGGAGGACATCCGATGGATGTCCTCCCGATTGTTTTGTTCTGATTCCGTGATACTCCGCCGCTCGATTAGCGCACCCGCTCAAAGAAGATTGGGCAGACTGCATCGGTGGACAGGCGCATCCAGAGGTTGCCGTCCTCGGTAAAGTTTGCTCGGTAGGTGCGGGTATCCAGCACCTCGAAGCCTACAAACTTATCATCGCCGATGTAGTTGAACGGCTGGTCCATCAAGCCGTAGTGCTGGCGCAGATGACCGTCCTCATAGACAAATTCCATCACGCCGTAGCCCGGATTGTAGTAGGTACCCAGATATTTCTTCGCCTGCTCTTCGCTCAGCGGCAGGTCTTTCTGCTCTTCCTCGGTGTAATCCGGTCCGAGGTTGACGCGGCGGTTATAAATGTCAATCAGGAAGGAGTAATCCTCCTCTACGTCGTTGAGCAGCAGGTCACACAGCAGGTATTTCAGGCAGCTGTATGCCGGGGTGTCCACGGTATTGACCGACAGTGCGAAGGCTGCATTCTCCTCCGGGAAGAAGCCGACCATCGAGTTGAAGCCGTTGGTGGAACCGGAGTGGGAGATGAGCAGCTTGCCTTTATAGATGGAGTTGATCCACGCCATTGCGTAGGACTGCTGCATTTCCTTTGGATGGGACGGTTTGCCCGGGATGACAACGTTTGGTTTAATCAGCTCGGCAAAGCCTTCCTTGCTGATGATGCGTTTGCCTTCCAGCTCACCTTCGCCCAGCAGCATCCGAATCCAGCGCTCCAAGCTGTCCAGGTTGGTGTACAGACCGCCGCATGGGTTGCTTGCCTTTCCGACTACCTCGTCCACGCGGAAAATTTTGCCGTCCTTCTGCGCATACGGCATGGCTGCGTTCTTGTCCTCGATGGTGTCGATGCCGCGGAAGTACATATCCATTCCCAGCGGGTCGCCAATCTTTTCTTTCAGCAGCTGCTCCCAAGTCTTTCCGGTCAGACGTTCACACAGGTAACCCAGTGCTACATACATCTGGTTCTGGTAGCTGTACTTCTCTCTGAAGCCGTATGCCGGTGGGAAGTAAGCGATGCGGCGAACCAGGTCTGCTCTGTCCTCGCGGACAAAGGTGCGCATGACGTCATGGCGGCACAGACCGGTGCGGTGGCAAGCCATATCACGAGGGGTGACGTGTTCCTCGGCATATTTGTCCACCATTTTGAAGTCCGGCATCAGCTGTTTGACCGGAGTATCCCAGGTCATCTTGCCTTCGTCGCACAGCTGACCGGCAACCATGGTCGTAAATGCTTTCGAGCAGGATGCAATCTGGAACAGGGTCTTGCTGTCCACCGGTTTGCCTTTTTCCGCATCCGCCTGACCAAAGCACTCCTTGAGCAGCACCTTGCCGTCTTTAATGGCAATCAGGATACCGCCAGCCACTCCATACTGTTTTCTGACTTGTTCAATGGTTTTATTTAAAATTTCCACGACTGAACCTCCCGGTATTTTTTCTTTCATTATATCCTTTGTTGCCAGAAATGTAAAGCATAAACTTTAAATTTTTAGATTATTTTCCTAAATTCTTCTGTTTTCTCCGCTATATTTAAAATATAAAAGCATTTTGTAAGCAGATTCTTTCCCTCAAGGTTTACAGGCACAAAAAAGGACATGGAAACCCATGTCCTTTTTGCGTTTATCTATTTTATTTGACAGCTGCCAGCAGAGCGTCCACCTTGTCGGTCTTTTCCCAGCTGACGCCCAGGTCCTCTCTGCCCATGTGTCCGTATGCTGCCAGCTGACGGTAGATTGGACGGCGCAGACCCAGCGAATTGATGATTGCGGTCGGGCGCAGGTCGAATACCTTTTCAACTGCCTTTTCCAGCTGCTCATCTGCAACAACGCCGGTGCCGAAGGTGTTGACGTTGATGGATACCGGCTTTGCAACGCCGATGGCATAAGCCAGCTGAACCTCACATTTCTTTGCCAGCTTGGCTGCCACGATGTTCTTTGCAACATATCTTGCTGCATAGGCTGCCGAACGGTCCACCTTGGTCGGGTCTTTGCCGGAGAAAGCACCGCCGCCGTGACGACCCATGCCGCCGTAGGTATCTACGATGATTTTTCTGCCGGTCAAGCCGCTGTCGCCCTGTGGTCCGCCGATAACAAAGCGTCCGGTCGGATTGATGAAGATTTTGGTCTGCTCGGTCATCAGCTCCTGTGGCACAATCGGGTCGATGACATACTTTTTGATGTCTGCACGCAGCTGCTCCATCTCCACCTCTGGGGAATGCTGGTTGGAGATGACGATGGTTTCGACTGCTACCGGCACCTCGTTTTCATATTCGATGGTGACCTGTGTCTTGCCGTCCGGACGCAGATAATGGAGGGTGCCATCCTTGCGCACCTTGGTCAGCTGTTTTGCCAGCTTGTGTGCCAGCGAGATCGGCATCGGCATCAGCTCTGGAGTATCGTCGCAGGCAAAACCGAACATCATGCCCTGGTCGCCGGCGCCGTTGTCCTCCTCGGTGCTGTTGGCATTTTTTGCCTCCAGACCTTTGTCTACACCCATCGCGATGTCGCAGGACTGCTCGTCGATGGAGGTGATGATGCCGCAGGTATCGCAGTCAAAGCCAAATTTTGCGCGGTCATAGCCGATGTCACGGATGACCTGACGGGCAATCTTCGGGATGTCCACATAGCAGGAGGTGCTGATTTCTCCCATTACCATGACCATGCCGGTGGTAATGGTGGTTTCACAGGCTACACGTCCGTTTGGGTCCTGCTCCAGAATCGAGTCGAGCACTGCGTCGGAAATCTGGTCACAGATTTTATCGGGATGTCCTTCGGTAACCGATTCGGATGTAAATAAGTATTTTGCCATAGTCGTTCGTTCCTTTCTTTTCTTTTGGTTACTATGATTTTTCATAAACCAAACAGCGTGCAGCTGGTTCGAGATCGTTCTTTTGCTGTCCCCTCAAAAGGGGTACAAAAAAGACCCGACCGTGAGATCGAGTCTTTGCTTCCTCATCTCTCGGCTTAACCCGCAGGATTTGGCACCTTACAAAGCTGCCGCTTTGCAGGTTGCCGGACTTCACAGGGCCTGTCCCCTCTGTCACTCTTGATAAGGCTGTTCAGTTTTATTGACAAAATAATGTGGTGGAAGTTTTTCCATCCAGCGTCTGTTCTTTTGACAAGGGCTATCATAACGCTTTTGGCGATTGTTGTCAACAAGCGTCGTGCAGGATTGTTACATCTTCTAAAAAAAATTGATTTTGTACCCGCCGTTTCGGAAGGTTTGCAGGTTTTTGGTACAACCGGCAGCGGTTATTCCTCCACTCGGTACATCTCCGGTGCGCTTTCCTTGGTGGCATATTCGCTGACCGACAGCACCTGCACCTTTAACGGACGATTGCCCATCTGAATCTCAATCGTGTCCCCTTCCTTGACCGCATAGGAGGCGCGAGCCACCTTGCCATTGACTAAAATTCTACCGCCGTCGCACGCTTCGTTGGCAACGGTGCGGCGTTTGATCAATCGGGTGATTTTTAAATATTTGTCCAATCTCATGGTTATTCCTCCTGTTCTAACTTCTGCTGATACAACAACAGCCCCGGAAGCACCGGAGCTGTTGAATGTGTTCTTGGTGGATTCCAAATTACTTGGAAACGATTTCTTTGAGAGCTTTGCCTGCTTTGAAGGAAGGCAGCTTGGAAGATGGAATTTCAATCTTCTCTTTGGTTCTTGGATTGATGCCCTCTCTTGCAGCGCGTTCCTTTACCTCAAAGGTACCAAAGCCAACCAGCGCAACCTTTTCTCCTGCTGCCAGTGCTTCAGAAATCGCGTCGATCACCGCAACAACAGCCTTTTCACTGTCCTTTTTAGAAAGTTCTGTTTTCTGTGCAACCACGTTGATCAATTCTGCTTTCGTCATATTTGTTATCCTCCATTTTTTCACTTGATTGGTCCATTCCCCCGCCTGCGGCGGAAGAGCCTTAAAACTCCCTTGCCCATTCTCCCAAAAGCTACGGGCAAAAGCGCCTTTTCTTACTGATTTTTCGCCTGTTTCCACAACTGTTCCATCTGTTCGACAGAAGTTTGCTCCAGGTCGATTCCCTGCTGCTGTGCCAGCTGCTCCACTTTACAGAAACGATTGATGAACTTTTCTGTCGAAGCGTTCAGGCTGTCCTCGGCATCCACCTTCAAAAAGCGCGCGATATTCACTGCGGAAAACAGCACATCCCCCAGCTCCTCAAAGCACTGCTGCGGGTCTTCCTCGTCGATGGCTGCCTGCAATTCGTCCAGTTCGCTTTCCAGGTCGTCCATTGCCCAAAACAGGTCCGGGTACTCAAAGCCGGTCTTGGCTGCGCGTTTCTGCACCTTCTGTGCGCGCATCAGCGCAGGAAAAGTCTTTGGCACGCTCAACAGTGTCTGCGCGCCTGTGGTCTGCCCTTTGGACTGCTGCTTGATCTGCTCCCAGTTGTTCAGCACCTGTTCGGTGCCATCCACCTGCACATCGGCAAACACGTGCGGATGGCGCTGGATCAGCTTGCGGCAGATGCCGTCGCAGACATCCCGAAAATCAAAGCTGCCCTGCTCCTGCTCGATGCGGGCATGGTGTACCACCTGAAGCAGCACATCTCCCAGCTCCTCCTTGAGCAGATCGGTGTCGTTCAGGTCGATCGCCTCGCACACCTCGTATGCTTCCTCGATCATATCCCGACGCATCGACGGGTGGGTCTGCTCTCGGTCCCATGGACAGCCCTCCTCACTGCGCAGGATCTCCATAATCCGCAGCAGGTCGTCGATGCTGTACTTTTCCTTTTTTTCATAAGACACGCTCACGTTACCACACTCCTATGCTTTGGTCCGCTTTGTTTTGTCCAGTCCTTTTTTGCAGCTCTATATATATTACCCTAAAAGTGAGTACTTTTCAAGTATTTTTGCCATTTTTTCACCCTTGGGAAGCATCATTATGTCCTCTTTTTTTAAAGCCCGCAGCAGCAAAAGTCCCACCAGATACACCGCTGCGCCCACAGCAGCCGACAGCAGCACCACAAAACGGGAGGCAGTCACCTGCATAAGCATATTCTGGGTCAGACGTGCAAAAGCGGCACACAGCAGTCCTGCCAGCAGCGGCTTGCCAAACACACCAAAAGCACCAAGCGGACCCACTGTGCTGCGCAAAGCAATCAAACTGAGCAATGTGATAACAACATAGCAGACCAGGGTGGACCAAGGTGCTGCCTGAATGTTCAGCTGCGGGATGCCCACCAGCAGGTAGTTCATCGCCAGCTTGATGGCACTGCCGATAAGGATGAGCTTGACCGGCAGGCTGACCCTGCCAACAGCCTGCAGCAGGCTGTTGGTGGTGCCGGTCAGGGCGATGAAGATGGAGGCAAGTCCCAGCACCCGCAGCAGCGGCGCGCCGATCATCACCTCGTTGTTCATGCCAAAGAACAGGCTGCACACCTCCTGCGACAGGGCGCTGATGCCCAATCCTGCCGGTACACAAAACAGCGCTGTGATGCGCAGCACCATCTGGATGCTCTTTTGGGTACGCAGGCGGTTGCCTCTTGCAAAACTCTCCGCTACTGCCGGCAGCGCACTGACCGCCATCCCAGTGGTCAATGCAGGCACCAGATTGGCAATCACCACCGCTTTGCCGCTGTAAGCGCCGTACAGGTAGTTGTGTACCGTTCCGTTGACCAGCTCCGCCTGCGGGATATTCTGCCCATAGCAAGCCAGCAGCTGCTGCGGTGCAGTGTCCATTACATGGGAAAGCCGTCCGGTCACCGTCAGCAGGTCGATGATGCCCGACAGGTTGACCGCCAGCGAACCCAGGCAGACCGGTATAGCAATCACCAGGATTCTTTTTAGTAAGGTGCTGCTGTCCTGCGGCTTGGGCGCGTGCATCAACTGCTGCTGGCTGACTCCGTCGCCTTTTTTGCGCCATCTCAGCATCAGGTACACTAAGCCCGCCGCTGTGGACAGGCTGACACCCAGCACTGCCGCACCGCTTGCCAGCTGGGCGATGACCGCCTGCGCCTGCTCCGGCGAAGGATAGCTGCGTCCCAGCACGGTGGCGTGCAGGCTGTACTCCCTCTGGGTCAAATACATCATGCCGCCGCTGAGTCCTAGACCGAAAATCATCTTGGTGACCGCCTCGATGATCTGGGAAATAGAGGTCGGGTACATATTCTGCATCCCCTGATAATAGCCGCGGTAGGCGGACATCAGGCAGCAGGTCAGCACCGCGGGCGCAAGACAGATGATGGACAGCTTGGCTCCCGGGTTTGGAATCATCGCCGCAAAGCTCCCTGCTCCCAGAATCATCACTGTCATGCACAAAAGACCGGTGATTAAGAAGAAGGTGCGGGAGATGCGAAAAATCTTATGGTTGTCCCGATAGTTTCCCAACACCCCGTTTTCCGACACCAGCTTGGAGATGGCAACCGGAAAGCCCGCCGTCGCGATGGTGGAGATGAGGTTAAAAATCTCGTAGGCGTTGGTAAAATAAGAGTAGCCCGTTCCCCCCAACAGATTGCTGATCGGTATTTTAAACAACATACTGACCACCTTGACGGTCATCGTACCGATCATCAGGATCAGCGCTCCCTGCACAAAGCCCTGCTTTTCACTGGTCTTTTTCAACTGTCCACCCACTCTCCTCAAAATGCACCGACTTGTTTTCCATAATCTACCACATTCTGCCGCCGGATTTCAATTTCTTTTCTGTAAATCTTTTCTGAAAAGGCGCTGTTCCTTTCCTTTTGAGTATATGCCCTGCGCATTTCAGTCATGCGCTGTCCATCCGCTACGACAGCAAAAGGACCGGCTGTCCGCCGGTCCTCGGATGCATCCTTTCGATTCTTACAGCTTTTCTTCAATCAGAAGCTTTTCCTCCTGATTGACCGGCTGCTCTGCCTGTTCCGCCTGCTGTGGCTGCTCCTCCTGTGGCTGGGTCGGAGCCAGGTCGGTCTGCTCGTGCAGCACCATGCCGCATCTGGAGCAGAAATGGGAGTCCACACTGCACGAAGCGCCGCAGTTCGGGCACTTCTTCATCTTTTTAATTTCCTCACGCTTGGATTGCAGCTGGGCAAGCTGCTCTAACAGAACATCCGCCTGCTCGACCAGCTGTTCGATTGCCTGTTCGTTGTCTTCGCCGCTCTTTTTGCTCCGATATACCAAAGAACCAATCTTCTCATAGCAATCCTGCAAATCGGCATTGACCGAAACCTCCTGCAATTTGAGCTTGGAAGCTTCCACCATTTCCTCTGTCTTTTTGCCTGCTACATTGGCAACCGAGATTGCTTTGTCCAATAAAGAATTCAAACTCATCCTTCACTGCTCCTTTCTAACGCGAATCATATCCTCTTTTTATTCTGTCTGCTCGCTTTCCCGACGCGGACCGATAAATTCCCGAACGACACTGTCCGCCGGAATCGCCTGGGTGTTGTTGATGTCAAAAAACTCATCCAGGCGCTGGTACAGTTCATCCAGCTTACGGTAGTGTTCAGGAGCGATTCCGGAACGGTTCTCCAGGAACGGCAGAAGATAGCTGTGAAAAATATTCGGCTCGTAGTCGAGCGTCGTGTCCAGCTTAAAATCTGCGCTGTCGCGGTAGGGGTTGATATACTCCGATTCGCCCTCGCAGACCTCATCCCACATTGCCATCGTCTGCTCCGGCGTTGTGTTGCGGGTGCTGCGGTCGCGCACCATTCGGCGCATCAGGCGCACATCCTGCGGTGTCAGCAGCACCCGGTCGTGGTCGGTAAAGCGGGAACGCACGCTGGCAAAGATGCGGGTCACCTTGTCTTCTCCCACCCGCTGGGTCAGCAGCGGATTTAACCCGTGCAGTCCTTCGATGATGACCACGTCATCGCCGCTGATGGCAATTTCCTTTTCCTGACCCTCCACCCGTTTTCTGGTGTGAAAATCAAAAATGGGCATCAGGGTTCGCCCTTTGTTGACCAGCTCGTCGATGCACAGGTTGATGCGCTCGATGTCCAGCGAATAGATGGTTTCAAAGTCCGGTTTGCCCTTGCGGTTGAGCGGCGTCTTGTCGGTATCCAGATAAAAGTCGTCCAAGGAGATGACCATTGCCCTTCTGCCGCTGCTGATAAAATGTCTTGCCAGGGTATGCGCGGTCGTTGTTTTTCCCGAAGCGGAGGGACCGGACAGACAGATGACGTCGGTCTTGTCCTTGCCGGTAGACATACTTTTGACCACCCTGCGAATCTGGTCGTTGTAAAACCGCTCGGCTTCGTCAATCAGCTGAAAATAATTTTCAAACGCCTGCTGATTGACCTCGTCCTTCTCAATCCTTCCGTAGTGGAAGGGGTCTATTTTCCTCAAAGAAATCCACCACCCTGTCCTTACGTTTTAATACCTCGTCGAACTGTTCGACATATTCAAACGGGTACTTGTAATTAAAGATTCTCTCCAGCTTGCCTTCGCGGTTGCTGCACAGCTTGGTGACTGCTCCCGCTCCTGCTGCCAGAATCGTCTGGGTTTCGTCCATGATGTAGATGTTGTACCGTCCCTCGCAGCCCGGTTTGCAGTAGCCGGTATTCTCCAGGTTGCCCAGGGTGTTGCGCTGTTTATACAGGTAATAGGGCATCCAGCCGCTTTGCATCAGCTGCTTTTGCGCGTAGGATACCATCTGTCCCACCTGCTGCGCCTGTTCCAGCGCTTTTTTACGCGCCTCCCAGCTTTCGCCGTAGCTGGCGCTGCGCTTGATGGATAGGGTATGCACCGTCACATTCTCCGGCTGCAAGGCGATGACCTTATCCACCGTTTTGCAAAATCCTTCGACACTGTCGCCGGGCAAGCCTGCAATCAGGTCCATGTTGATGTTGTCAAATCCCATCCGGCGTGCCATCTCAAAGCAGTCGATGACCTGTTGGGCGGTGTGCCGGCGCCCGATTTTTTGCAGCACCTCGTCGTCGAGCGTCTGCGGATTGATGCTGATACGGGAGATGTTGTGCCGGCGCAGCACCCGCAGCTTCTCCTCGTCGATGGTGTCCGGTCGTCCTGCCTCCACCGTGTATTCCTTCAGCTGGGAAAGGTCGAAGTGCTGTTCCACTGCGCAGCAGATTTGGTCAAGCTGCTCGGGCGAGAGGATGGTCGGTGTGCCACCGCCAAAATAAACGGTGGTCAGGCGCAGTCCGGTCCCCTTTACCTTTTGGGAAATATGCTCCAGCTCCTCGCACAGCCGGTCGACATACACCGGCAGAATGTCCCTGGCGCGTTTGCTGGTGATGTCGTGGGAAACAAAGGAGCAGTAGCTGCACCGCGAAGGGCAAAACGGAATGGAGATATACAGGCTAAAGGTGTCGTCGGTTACCTCCCGCAAGATGGGCGCCTCGTGGCGTGCCGTTTCCAGCGCCAGCTCGATCTTTTCCTGTGTCACATAAAAATGCTGTTCAAATTCCCGTGCCACCATCTGCGGTGTTTTGCCTTCGTCCAGCCTGCGGTGGAACAGCTTGACCGGACGAACGCCGGTCACCATTCCCCATGCCGGGTGGATGCCGGTCGCCTGTGAGAGCAGAGTGTAGATCATATCGCTCATCACAAACTCCGCCTTTTCATACGGCGAATGCGGCTCGGAAAGGATGGTGCGGCACAGGCTGGTCTGCTTGCCGTCCAACGACAAGGTCACCTTCATCAGACCGTTTTGCAGTCTGGTTTCGATGCAGTCCTCGACAGGAGCCTTCTGTTCCTTCTGTTCCTGCTGCACCAGCAGCTCCTCGTGCTCCTCCTCGTCCGCAGGGTATTCGGTGGTCACAATCTTTTCATCCGGGAAAAACAGCATTGCGATACACTCTGCTTCATATTTCATGCTGTGTCCGATATTCTTTATATTCATATGCTGTTTTTGCTCCTTTTGCTCATTGTCTTATCAGGAACGGCGGGCGATTGCCTGCTTGAGGAAGGGGTTTGCCAACTTTTCGTCCTCCAGATTGGTTGCGCTGCCATGTCCCGGAAAAACCTTGTAGTAGCCCTGCAAACTGCCCAGACGCGCCAGCGAAGCGGTCATCTGCTCGTCGTTGCCTCCGTACAGGTCGGTCCTGCCCATGCTGCCCTGAAAGAGGGTGTCCCCGCAGTACAGCTCGTTATTTTTCAGATAGGTCACGCTGCCCGGTGTATGACCCGGCGTTTCCAAAACGGTAAACTCCATCGTACCGCAGGTCAGCTGATCGCCGTCGCCCACCAGAACATCCGGTGTAAAGCTGCGCGCATACGGCGCTACGGCGTCGGACATACTCTTCTGCCCGTCGCCAATCATCTCCAAATCCTTGCTGTCCAGCACAATTTTCATCTGTGGGTAAAGGTCCTTTAAGTCTGCCGCTCCGCCCATGTGGTCGCCGTGACCGTGGGTCAGCAGCAGATGGGTGGGGGTCAGCCCTTTTTCCTGTATAAACTGCGCTACCTTCTGCGCGTCGCCGCCGCAATCGACCACGACGCAGTTTTTCTCTTCATCCCAGGTGATATAACAGTTGGTCCCCAACAGACCCACGTGGATGATTTCCAGATTCATCGTTTATTCCCCCTTATCTTTTATGGGTGCCGCCTATTTTTTCGGCATGATTTCATCGGTGTCCAGCATGATGGTCACCGGTCCGTTGTTGAGCAGCTCTACCTGCATCGAAGCACCGAATTTGCCGTGCTCGACCTTGGCAACGCCCGCATTTTTCACGCTCTGCTGGAAGTATTCATACAGTCTGTCCGCCTCTGCGGGAGCTGCCGCATTCACAAAGGAAGGGCGTCTGCCCTTGCGGCAGTCGGCGTAGAGGGTAAACTGGGAAACGACCAGCATCTCCCCGCCGATGTCCAGCAGCGAGAGATTCATCTTGTCGTTTTCGTCCACAAAGATGCGCAGGTTAGCACATTTTTCTGCCAGAAAATCTGCCTGTTTTTCAGTGTCCTGCGGACCGACGCCCAGCAGCACCAGCAGTCCTTTTTCAATTTTTCCCACGCACTCGCCCTCGACGGTAACGCTTGCGTGGCTTACTCTTTGAATCAATGCTCTCATAGTCTTTTCTCCGTTGTTTTAGTTTACTGAATGGTTCTTCTGACATCCTCCACACCCTTGATGGCACGCAGACTGTTGAGCAGGTAGCTCAGCTGGTCTACACCGTTGACCTCCACTGTGACCTGGATGAGGATGACCGAATGGTCCTTGCTCTCCTTTGCCACCAGTGCGTGCATCGGGATGTGCATATTGCTCAGCAGGATGGTCACATCCGCCAGCAGGGTATCTCTCGGCTGGGAGGTAATGTCGATGGTAGATTTAAACTTTTCCGAGGTGACATTGGATGCCCATTCGGCGCGCACCCATCTGCCTTCATTCTCCGCAGGGGAGTTCAGCACGTTCACACAGTCCTGCTTGTGGATGGACACGCCGTACCCGCGGGTGATGAATCCTACAATCGGGTCGCCCGGCAGCGGGTTGCAGCATTTTGCAAATTTGACCAGACAGCTGTCCAGTCCTTCCACGATGACACCGCTGGTCGGCTTGCCCGGCTTTTTGCCGGCGGCAGCGGTTTGCTGCGGCAACAGCGCCGCCTTCTTTTCTTCCTCTGCTGCGCTGCGGTAGGTCTTTTGGAATTCCTCCTTGACCCTTGGCATCAAACGGGACAGCAGCACTCCTCCGTAGCCGATGGCTGCGTAAAAATCTTCCAGTGTGTTGATATGCTGGCGTTTTGCCAGATTTAAGACAAAATCCTCCAGCTCGTTTTCCGGCACGTTAATCAGGTTGCGCTTAAATTCGCGCTCCAGCTCCTCCTTGCCGGTGATGATATTTTCTTCTCGGCGCTCTTTTTTAAACCACGCGCGGATTTTGGTCCTTGCCTCGCTGGTCTTGACAATCTTGAGCCAGTCGCGGCTGGGTCCGTTGCCGGGTCCTTTGGAGGTGATGATCTCCACAATCATGCCGGTTTCCAGCTTAAAGTCGAGCGGCACGATCCTGCCGTCCACCTTGGCTCCGGTCATGCGGTTGCCGACCTCCGAGTGGATGGCATAGGCAAAGTCGATGACGGTCGATCCGGTCGGCAGATTGATGACATCCCCCTTTGGCGTAAAGACAAAGCATTCCTCCGGTGCGATGTCCGACTTGATGGAGCGCACGATGTCCTGCGCATCGCCGGAATCCTGCTGCACCTCCAGCAGCTGTCTGACCCATGCCAGACGCTCCTCCAGCTTGTCCTTTTTCTCGATGCCTGCCTTGTACTTCCAGTGGGCTGCGATACCGTATTCGGCTGTATAGTGCATCTCCCAGGTCCTGATTTGGATTTCAAACGGGATACCGCCCTCTTTATCCAGCACGGTGGTGTGCAGCGACTGGTACATATTCGCCTTCGGGGTGGAGATGTAGTCCTTAAATCGCTTTGGAATCGGGGTAAACTCGTCGTGCATGATGCCCAGCACCGAGTAACACTCATAGCTGGTGTCCACGATGACACGGACAGCATATACGTCGTAGATTTCGTCGAAGTTTCTGCCCTGCATATACACCTTGCGGTAGATACCGTAGATGCTCTTTACCCGGCTTTGCAAAAAGAACTTCATGCCCTCTTTGTTCAGTCGTTCCCGTATCTTTTCCTGGATGGCGTCCAGAAAACGCTCTCGCTCCTCCTTTTTGAGCTTGAGCATCCGCTCAATCTCCTCATAGGCAATCGGGTCCAAAAAGCGCAGCGAGATGTCCTCCAGCTCCTCCTTGATGGAGCGGATACCCAGACGGTCCGCCAGCGGAGCGTAGACCTCCATCGTTTCCAGCGCTTTTTCTCTGCGCTTATATTCCTTCCAGTATTCTCCGGTGCGCATATTGTGCAGGCGGTCCGCCAGCTTTACGATGATGACCCGCACATCCTTTGCCATCGCTAGCAGCATCTTGCGCACATTTTCCGCCTGACGCTGCTCCTTACTGGAATAGCTGAGCTTGGTCAGCTTGGTAACGCCGTCCACCATCAGCGCAACATCTGCGCCAAACATCTTTTTGATTTCGTCCAGCGTGGAAGCGGTGTCCTCCACCACGTCGTGCAAAAGACCTGCACAGATGGTTTCGGTGTCCATTCCCAACTCCACCAGGATTCGCGCAACTGCAATCGGGTGGGTGATATACGGCTCCCCCGACTGGCGCATCTGTCTCTCATGTGCTTTGTCTGCATATTCATAAGCCTGTGTGATCATATCAAAATCATACGGCCGGTTGCTTTCCTTCAAAGCAGCCATCAATTCTTCAAACCCGTTCATACTCATCCTATTCACCAACCTTCAGTTGTCTGAGAATCCTGGACTGGTCCAGCTGTGTTTTAACGACCTTGTCCGGCAGACGAAGGGCTACCTCCCCCGAAGAGGACAGACGCGCCCTCTCAATCAATCCCAACTCCTGCATCACATCGATGCAGATGCGCATCTTGCAGTAGTTGATTCCTCTCAGGCGGCACCACAGCATATCGTAGCCGAAGGCAAAACCTCCGCACTGCCGCAAAAAGCGGTACAGTCCCGCTACGTCCTCCCGCTGCGGGCAGATGTATTCTCTGATTTTTTCCTCCAGCGGCTCGTGGCGGCAATATTTTTCATAGTACTGCCTGCCCACCACCAGCTTGTCCTGTTTGACTCCGTGCAGCCGCACGTCCTTTATCTTGACAGAAACACTTTTTTCTCCGTTGTATTCATTGACATCCAGATTGGCTGCCACATCCACTGTATCTCCGATGTAAAATGGGAAGCGGTCGGGCGACATCCGAAAATAGATAGCCGAAAAACTTTTTCCCTGGTAGCTCAGCTTCAGGCGCAGATGGCGGTTTTCACTCAGCGGACAAATTGCTTCGATCCTGCATCCGGGCATTGCCACCACCGGCTGCTCGTTGCCGCAGCCAAACGGGCGCAGCTGCTGCATCCCGTACACCGTCTTTAGATTGAGCTGCTCCGCATCGACAACCGCATCGATTTTCAGCTGGTCCACCGGCATCAAATCAAAGTGCTCTCGGGCATCCTGTAACATCTGGTCGATAAATTCCCTGAGATGCTCCACCGGCACCGTCATCCCTGCCGCCTGGTCATGTCCGCCGTAGCGGGTCAGCAGGCTGCTGCATCGGGAGATGGCTGCAATGATGGAATAGCCCTCAACGCTCCTTGCCGAGCCGCGCGCCTGGTCCTCCTCGATGGAAAAGAGGACGCAGGGCTTGGAGTACTCCTCCACCAGCCTTGCCGCCGCAATGCCGATGACCCCGTGGTGCCAGCCTTCGCCATACAGCAGGATGACCCGCTCCTGCAAGATTTCCGGGTGTCGTGCAATCTTTGCGTTGATTTCCTCGTAGATATGGTCCACCAGCGCCTTGCGCTGTTCGTTTAATTCGTTGAGCTGTTGTGCCAGCTCCATCGCCTGCGACTGCCGGTCACAGAGCAGCAGCTCCATCGCAAGGTCGGTCTGCCCCAAGCGTCCTGCTGCATTGATGCGCGGTGCAAGCCCAAAGGCAAGGTCGATCGAATCGAGCTTTCGTCCGCTCATTCCTGCCGCCTCGATGAGCGCGTGAACGCCCACCTGCTCTCCCTGTGCGATGCACTCCAGACCTCTTTGGACGATCAGGCGGTTTTCTCCGGTCAGCTCCACCACATCCGCCATCGTTGCAATGGCAGCCAGCTCACCAAAATGCCAGATCATCTCCTCGCCGCCAAGGTCGCCCTCCATCGCACAGATGAGTTTAAAGGCAACACCCGCGCCGCACAGCGCTTTAAAGGGATATTCGCAGTCCTGCCGGTGCGGGTCGATGACCGCGCACGCCTGCGGCAGCTGTGGACGCGGCTGATGGTGGTCGGTGATGATAAGGTCGATCCCCAGCTCTTTGGCGTACACCGCCTCGTCCAACGCGGAAATCCCGTTGTCCACCGTGACAATCAGCTCCACCTGCTGCTCCTTTAAAAAATCGAGAGCGGCGCGGTTGAGCCCGTACCCTTCCACATCGCGGTCGGGAATGTAGTAGATGACCCGCGCTCCCAAATCCTCCAGGTAGCTGTACAGCATGGCGGTCGCCGTGATGCCGTCGCAGTCATAATCCCCGTATACCGCAATCTGCTCTCCCTGCTCCACTGCCTCGCTCAGCCGCTCGACCGCCTTGTCCATATCCTGCATCAGGAATGGGTCGTGCAGCCTTGCAGCGCTGTCGCAGCCGATATACTGCACCGCCTGCTGTGGGTCACTGATGCCTCTTCCGTCGAGGATCTGGGCTGCAATGCGCTCCATGCCCGTTTGGCTGATTAAATTTTCTACCCTTTCGGGAGCCGTCTGCGGCAATTTCCATTTTTTAAAACCCAAGATCCAACGCCTCCGATTGTTCTTTCCATCGTACTATATCTTAATTAGTTTATTTTAGCATTTTTTTCGTTTTTATTCAATCTTATTTCCTAAAAAGCGTATGGGAAAGGGCGGTCCGACCTTCAAAAAGGTCGGACCGCCCTGTGTTTTTGCCCCAATCCCGATTTTATCCGTTGCAGCAGTCGCAGTCGCCCTTAAAATCGTCCAATCTGGGCGGGAAAAAGTCCTCCATCGGGAACTGAATCTTTTTGAACATTTCACACGGGTCACCTGTGGAATATTCGCTTTCCTTGTCCGGGATGCAAAAGTCGTAGGCAGGTACCATCATCTGCACCTTGCGCTGCAGCTGCACGATGGTGAACAGACCCAGCGTGATGTAGACCTCCTTGCTGACCGGCACATCCTGGAAGCTGCCGCCCACCTGGGTACAGATCTGGCAGGGGATGACCGCACCCGGGCAGCAGGTCTTTTCCGGGCACTCCACATACCGGCACGCCAGACAGATGGGGTCTACAATCTGCACCACCGCATTGGGCATGGCGGTCAGCTGCTCGTTGCCGTTGCAGCAGCCGGTGTGGGAAGAAAAGACCCGCGCATTTGCCTCGCTGCCGTACAGGATGACCTTCTTGGAAAAATAGGAGATGCCGCAGCAGTTGACCGCGGGCGTCCCTGGAGATAAGTACACCGACAGCTCCACTAGGAAATAAAAGGTCATATCCACCGAGTAAAATCCCTTGTTGAAGGGGACGCTTTCCACATCGACGCAGACGTTGAGCACCTTGACCTTTTTACATTTGATGCTGGCTGCCTTGTCGATGATCGGCTGGGTCTTGTCGCTGAAAAAGACCTGCAAATCTTCCAGACAATCCTTGTCGCTGCAGGAGTCATAGATTCGTTCCGCATCAATGCAGACGGCTTCCTTGAAGCAGCTGCAGCTGCAATCGCCTGGTCGGACTACCTTTGATTCTGCCATAATATCCCTCCGTTTGATTCTGCGGCAGCTGTGCCGACAGCGGGCCGCCTGATGATATGTCGGCGCAGGCTGTTGTTTCGGCACCTGTGCTGCACTGACATTCAATATCAGTTTATGAAACGGGACGGATTTTGTGAACCAAAAGCACGACATGGGCAAAATTTCCTCTTTTTTATCCCTCTGTCTTTTGACAGCAGACTAAATCTTCGTCAGCTTTGCAAACTTGTACATGATTTTTTTGGTGCCGGCGGTGTCGAACTGCACCTCCAGCAGGCAGTCGCCGCCCATCGGGGTCATCTTGACGATATTTCCCTCCCCGAAGGTCTTGTGGCTGACCCGGTCGCCTGCCTGGAGGGTGCAGCTGGCTCCGGCAGGAGCCACCGAGCTGTAAGAACCGGTCTTTTTTGCCAGCCCGCCCACGCCGATGTGGTTGTCGGCATGGGTCTTTTTGACGGTGGAAGCTCGTTTGAGCTCCGCCTGGCTGGCTTTGCGGATGGTCTTGTCCTCCACCTCGCAGCAGTTTGCAGGAATCTCGGTGACAAAGCGGGACACGCGGTTGCGCACCGTCTGACCAAAGATCATCCTCTGCGCTGCATTGGTGATGTACAGCTGCTTTTTGGCGCGGGTGATGCAGACATAAGCCAGGCGGCGCTCCTCCTCGATCTGCTCCGGGTCATAGATTGCCTGGATGCCCGGGAAGATGCCCTCCTCGGCTCCGCAGAAAAAGACGTTGTTGAATTCCAGACCCTTTGCCGAGTGCATGGTCATCATAATCACCCGGTCTGCTTCCTCGTCGTAGTTGTCCAAATCGGTGTAGAGGGTGACCTCCTCCAAAAATCCTGCCAGCGTCGGCAGAACGATCTGCGGCTGCTCGTCCGGGGAATCCGGGTCGATGGACGGCTGCGGCAGCTTTTCGGTTTCCTCCACATATTTGATGATGTTGGTTTTCAGCTCGTTTACGTTTTCGATGCGGGTGATTCCCTCTTCCCCCATCGTCTGCAAGTACAGCATATACCCGGTCTGCTCCAGCAGCTCGTCGAACAGCTCCTCCAGATTGCCCGACTGCGCCACCTGACCCAGCTGCTCGATCATCTGTGCAAACTCCATCAGCTGACGGCTCTTTTTGGCAAGCGGCTGGTAGTCCTGCGCGTTGGCAAGCACCTCAAACAGCGGCACACCCAGCATATCGGCAATTTCCTGCGCCTTGTCCACCGTCGCATCTCCGATGCCTCTTTTGGGCTCGTTGATGATACGCTTTAAGCGGATGGCATCGGCGTGGTTGTTGATGACGCTCAGATAGGCGATGATGTCCTTGATCTCCTTGCGGTCGTAAAAGCGCTGACCACCGATGATGCGGTAGGCTACCCCGGAGCGGATGAGCGCATTTTCGATGCTGTTGGATTGTGCGTTCATGCGGTACAGGATGGCATGGTCGGCAAACTTCTGCCCTTTGGCAACATTGTCCAAAATGGTGTCTGCAATAAATCTGGCTTCATCCTGCTCGGACAGAGCGCGGTAGACCTTGACCTGACCTCCCTGCGGATTTTGGGTCCACAGGGTCTTTCCTTTTCGCTGGGTATTGTTTTCAATCACCGCATTTGCCGCATTCAGGATGGTCTGGGTACAGCGGTAGTTCTGCTCCAGCCGGATGACCATGGTATCTCGGTACTGGTTTTCAAAGTTGAGGATGTTTTCGATGGTGGCTCCTCGGAATTTATAGATGCTCTGGTCATCATCGCCGACCACACAGATGTTGTGGTGACCGCCTGCCAGCAGGCTGACCAGCAAAAACTGCGAATTGTTGGTGTCCTGGTACTCGTCCACCATGATGTAGCGGAAGCGGTTGCGGTACTTTTCCAGCACATCCGGGAACTGCTGGAAGATGCGCACGGTGAAGATGATGATGTCGTCAAAGTCCAGCGCGTTGGCTGCCTTCAGGCGCTTCTGGTAGTAGTCGTATACCTTGGCAACCACCTCCTGACGGTAGTCGCCTCCCGCTTCCCGCAACAGATCCTGCGGGGTCATCATCTTGTCCTTTGCCGCACTGATGGAGGCAAGGATGCCCTTGGGCGCCATCACCTTTTCCTGGATGCTCAGCTCCTTGAGCGCCTCCTTGATGATGCGGACCGAATCGTCGGTATCATAAACAGTAAAGCTGCTCTCGTAGCCCAAGGCTCCAATCTCCCGGCGCAGGATGCGCATACACGCCGAGTGGAAGGTGGATGCCTGGATGTCCAGCGCCTGCTCGCCCAGCATCGCCTCCAGACGCTCCTTCAGCTCGCCTGCCGCTTTGTTGGTAAAGGTGATTGCCAGGATGTTCCACGGCTTGATGGGACGGTCTGCCACGATGCGGTGCAACCGCTCGTTGGTGATGTCGCCGTCATCCAGCTTGCCGTCCAGCCAGTCCTCCAGAAAGCACAGCTCCTCTTCCCCCACCCACGACGGACAGTAGTCGCTGTGGTAGGCATTTCCAAATTCCACCATGTTTGCAATGCGGTTGACCACCACAGTGGTTTTTCCGCTGCCGGCTCCTGCCAGAATCAGCACCGGTCCCTCGGTACGAAAGACTGCTTCCCGCTGCTTTTCGTTCATTTTACAAAAACGCTTTTCCAACACCGCGCGGCGCAGCTCAAAAAAGCGCTGTTCAAAAGTCTGTGACATGATTTTTACCAAGCCTTTCTTCTATCGCAATCAAATATTGACCATCTATCCTGCCTTCCAAAGCAAAGGCATTTTGAAAGGTCATTATAGCATATTTGCCCTCAAAAATCCATTGCCAAACTGCCCAACCGGCAAACAGCACACAACAAAAAACGGACGGGGAACTTCCCATCCGTTTTACTGTTGTTTTTTGTATCTTTTGCGGTCGATTATGCAGCAAATTTATCCACGATCGAAATTACAATCGTCAGGACAAACAGCACTGCGGTCAGGACTTTTGTTCCTTTGACCAGCATCGCATCTCTGGTTCTGCCGTAGTTGCGTCCAACTGCCTCCGACTGTCCGCCGGTAAGGGCAGACATTCCTCTCTTGCTTTCCTGCATGGAAACCAGAGCGATGACGCCAACCGAAGTCAGAATCAGAACGATTGCGAAGATGATATTCAGTACGCCCATTGTGAACCTCCTAAAAATTAGCAGATAAAAGCGGGCATCTATCTCCCGCATCATAACCTAACTTGATTATCATAGCATAGTTGTCCCTTTTTTTCAAGGGCAGTCCCAACAAAGAGGGCAATTTTTTTATTTCTTTTTCCCTCTTGTGTATAATCCGGCGAATCTTACAGATACTATGATTGTTTCACCCCGCGTTTGCAGAATTTGGGGTCAAACAAAAAATCCGGCTTGCCTGTCTCTGCCTGTTTGCAAAAGAAACGGAAGGTCGGTAAAAAAGACTCCGACCTTCCGTTTGTTACAGGGCAGAAGGAAACCGGCACACCGGCTTCAGAAAACTGCTTTGACCTCTGGGAAGAACGGGGTCTTTTTTGTGCGGCAGTCGATTAATCTAAACTCTAACCTGATGTTCGAGCTTAAGGAAAGTGGAGGACAAATAGAAGAATTTGGAAGATATCTGCATTTTTTTACTTTTACACACATGAATAAAATCAAGGTGTATTGACTTGGTTATTCAAGAAATTTCCAAATATCCTCTGTAAGCAGGACATCCAAAGAATGAATTTGCTCTGATAAAATCTGATCTGTAAGCATATTTGGTCGCAAATCACAATAATAAACCCCATCCAATGGATTCAACTTGATCGTATACCCTTTAAAATGTCCTGTTAAAAAGGTAGTGTTCACTCCAAAATGCGGTTCTTTTCCTTTTCTTTGTACATCATTAAGAAAGATAGCAAAGTGCGGTGTTGTTGTATTGGTTAAACGATTGTATAAAAATTTATCGACAAAGATTTTATCTAAACGATCTTTACTAGATGTTTTCACTGAACCAATCGCCCGTACTGCACCTTCTTTCTCAACAATTAAATCATGTTGATAGGACATTTTAAAAAGTTCTTCATTATCTATCATCACTGGAACAGAGACCACTCCGTCATGTACATCCAGACCTATCCTTTTCAAAATCAATCTGATATAACGCTCGAATAAATCCCCATTGATTTTCCGTGCCTTGTTGCTTTCTCCTGATGCAAGTGCATCCAAGGATGCTCCAATCGCCTGCTGACAGGTATACACAAATCGGTTGATATTTTGTCGAAACTCAGCATTTCCCTGTATCTCTCGTATATGGCGTAATGTATAATAAAAATTTGTCTTAGCTTCTTCAAAATCATTAGCTGAAATCATAAGCTCACTGTTGATTGGACGTGAAACATTATAGTTTCCTTCTGCACGATATTGAAAGAAGCGATAGTGATTTTCATTCTGAGAAACAATAACTGCTTGCAAACCATCGAATATAAAAGATAGGTACTCCTCACAAAACTCAGAATAGTCCTCTATCGTTTGAAACCGATTTTTGTCTTTTGCCCATTCCACGATTTGCAATAAATTCATCGAATAGACTCCCTTCTCTTAACATTTTCTTTATCATACATAATCCATTTTTCAATCGGTTGCTGACACACATGATCGATTCTATTGATTGCCCACGAATTATATTCTTCGTTCATTTCGCATCCAATCCACAATCTTTGTAGCTGTTCTGCAACTACCAGGGTGGTTCCAGAACCAGAAAACGGATCAAGTATAACATCCCCTACTTTACTTGAAGCCAATACAAGCTTTCTGAGTAGTTCTTCCGGTTTCTGTGTAGGATGCTTTGTCTTTTCTCCCATTCCATTACAGGTGGTCGGGACTTCAAACACATCTTTTGGTTTTGCTCCTAATGGGTTTGGTGTCCATACTGGGTTCGTCTTTTTTCCGTTAGAATACTGGCTGCTCTCTGATTGAGGGTGTGTAGGGTACTTTAATGTGTGACTACCGTAGGGAATCCGAATTTCATCTACGTTTAAAGCAAATTTTTTCGTTTTTCTCAGATGTAAAATGCTTTCGTGAGAACGCCCCCAATCATTTCCAAGATTTGCTTTATTTCTATAATGCCAAATCAGCCATTTACAACCTGAAAAATACCGCATCGCCGGATGCTTTAAATCTGCTAAGATTTCGCTAAATCCACAAATATATAAACTACCTGTCGGTTTCAGAATCCTTGAAGCTTCAGAAATCCATTGCAATGACCACTTGATATACTCTTCCTGCGAATCAAATTTGTCCCAATCAGCCTTTTTAATATTATAGGGAGGGTCCGCAAAAATCATATCAATCGATTCATCCTGCAAGGATTTTAACCATTGCAAACTGTTTCCTGTAAAGAGCATTCCATTTTTTCTTATATAAGTCGGATTATTTGATGTTTCCGGTTTAAAAATATGCAAATCCGAAATTCTCGATTCTTCTAAAGAGTAATTTTTTACACAATTTTTTTCCAGTGAGATTTGTTCCATTTGGGGTGAAGTTTTTTTAGGCATATAACTCCTCCACGTTTATCGTACAAAATTTTCATTTATTGTATCATAGCTTTTTTCTTTTGACAACTCATACCACCATAACTAAAATTCCATAAGCATCAGCCTGCTATCCAAAAAAACAAATAATCCGAACCCATCCTATTGGAAACGGGTTCGGATTATTTTGGTTTGGTGCCGCTGACCGGACTTGAACCGGTACGGATTTTACTCCGAGGGATTTTAAGTCCCTTGTGTCTGCCGATTCCACCACAGCGGCAGGTGGATGGATTTACCTAGGTATGATACAATATTTTCCCAAATAAGTCAAGCCCTCTGCGGGCAAAAGGGCAAAAAGAAAAGTCCTCCGTTTTTTAAAGAAAAAAACAGAGGACTTTTTTACTGGAATGATCAGGCAAATAAGCCGGGTTCTGTTGTGATGACAATCTATCTAGACCGGCGATTGCTCGACGGTTCAAGCCACATAGACCGCTGGCAAAACTGCCGTAAACGGGGACGGCGGGCAACCGTCCAACCCTTTGCAGTCACGGTGTTGCTTCGGATAGGGTTTACATGGCAGTGCAGTCTCCTGCACCCCGGTGAGCTCTTACCTCGCCTTTCCACCCTTACCGGAAAAATTCCGGCGGTATCTCTCTGTTGCACTGTCCCTAAAGTCGCCTTCGGCTGCCGTTAGCAGCTATCCTGCCCTGTGAAGCCCGGACTTTCCTCATGCGAAGGTCCCCCCTCGCCCGCTGTCATCCTGCCTGGTCACCCAAAGATTATACTCTATTTTTGTTTGTGCGTCAATCCGTCTGCCCGCTTTTTTCCTCTTCTTCGATGACCGTAAAAACCTCCTCGATGCTTACCCCGAACACCGCGGCGATTTTCCATGCCAGCACCAGCGACGGATTGTACCTGCCTTTTTCCAGGTTGCCAATGGTTTCCCTGCGCACCCCGACCCGCCTTGCCAGCTCCTCCTGCTTCATCTGATGTCGGGCACGAAGCTCCCGAATCCTGTTTTTAATCATCCCCCAGCCCTCTGCTTTCCCGAAATCCGTAATAAGCGGAGGATAATTCATAGACCATCACCGCTATGCCAAAGCCCAGCACACAACCCTTTGCCAAAGTAGCCTCCACCGGCAGTCCGGCTGCCATTCCCAGCAGCACCGCAGCTGCCATCGACAGAACGCCAAACAGAAATCCCCTTGCTGCACAACGCGCCATCGACTCCTCCAGCATCTCATCCGACGGAAGAAAGAAATACTGAAAATCCACCGCAAAAGCAAAAAAGAGAAGGAAAACGCGCTCCTGTGTAAAGACACCAATCCATCCCAACAGCGACAAAAATCCCAGCAACCCATACCAATTCTGTTTTTTCATCCGATATTCCTCCTTATATTATGGTGTATTTCGCTCTTTATGATATAAATATACCGCTTACCTTTCGGTTTGTCAATCCACCTGCCGCACCCTCAAGCATTGAAATTCCTGCCATTTCGGTTTATAATAATGCTTGTACTTTGGATGGAAACATCTGTAAAGCACCATTCTACCGGAGATTCTTTTCAGTCTTTTTTAGAAAGGAAGCCACAATATGAAGATTACCAATCCATATCTGCAAAAGGTTTACCAGCAGGTTTGTCAGCGCGATGCCAACGAACCTGAATTTTTAAATGCCGTCACCGAGGTGCTGGGCACTTTGGAGCCGGTCATTCTGCGCCACCCGGAATATGAAGCTGCCGGTCTGCTGGAGCGGATGGTCGAGCCGGAGCGAGCCATCCAGTTCCGTGTTGCCTGGCAGGACGACCAGGGCAAAACCCAGGTCAACCGCGCCTGGAGAGTGCAGTTTAACTCTGCCATCGGTCCTTACAAGGGCGGTCTGCGGCTGCATCCCAGCGTCAACCTGTCGATTATCAAGTTCCTCGCATTTGAGCAGACCTTCAAAAACAGCCTGACCGGTCTGCCGATGGGCGGCGGCAAGGGCGGATGTGACTTTGACCCCAAGGGACGTTCGGACGCCGAGATCATGCGCTTCTGCCAGAGCCTGATGACCGAGCTTGCTCGATACATCGGTCCAGACACCGACATCCCTGCCGGTGACATCGGCGTCGGCGCACGGGAGATTGGCTATCTGTTCGGTCAGTACAAGCGGATGCAGAATCAGTTCACCGGCGTGCTCACCGGAAAAGGACTCAGCTACGGCGGCTCGCTGGTCCGCACCCAGGCGACCGGCTACGGTCTGCTGTACTTTGTTCGCGAGATGCTCTCCCAGTTGGCAGGTGACAGTCTGATTGGCAAAACGGTGGTCATCTCCGGCTCCGGCAACGTTGCCATCTATGCTGCCGAAAAAGCACAGGAGCTGGGCGCAAAGGTCATCGCCATGTCCGATTCCAATGGGTATCTGCACGACCCGAACGGCATCCAACTGGAGGTAATCAAGCAGATTAAAGAGGTCCGGCGCGGACGCATCAGCGAGTATGCCGACCAGGTTGCCGGCAGCGAATACCACCCGGCAAACGAAGAGGAAGGCAGCCGTGGCATCTGGAGCATCCCCTGCCAAATCGCCCTGCCTTGTGCGACCCAGAACGAGCTGCTGTTGGAGGATGCACAGAAGCTGATTGTCAACGGCGTGCAGCTGGTAGCAGAGGGAGCCAATATGCCCTGTTCGCTGGATGCGGTGTCGGCATTCCAACAGGCTGGCGTCCTGTACGCGCCCGGAAAGGCATCCAACGCAGGCGGCGTAGCGACCAGCGGACTGGAGATGTGCCAGAACGCCATGAAATACTCCTGGAGCACACAGGAGGTGGACGAAAAGCTGCATGACATCATGGTCAACATCTTTAACGACTGCTGCCGTGCCGCCAAAGAATACGGCATGGAAGGCAATCTGCTCGCCGGCGCAAACATCGCAGGCTTTTTAAAGGTTGCCGATGCGATGATGGCACAGGGTGTGCTGTAATTTTCTCCACAAAAAAACAGGACCGACCCTTTTATAAAAGGGTCGGTCCTGTTTTTTGTAATGGATGAAAAGCGATTACAAACCAATCTATCCCGGAAGGTTATCTTTAAGGAATTCTCCGCGGGATGGCAGAGCCTTTGCCAGATAGCGGTGCTCTCCCTCCAGAGTGTCCGGCTGATAAATCTCGGCTGCACTGACGACCGAACCTTTGGTCAGCTTCATCACCTGAAGTCCCTGCTGGTCCTTGGTCGCTTTGGCAGGCAGCAGGGCGGTCGGCAACAGCAACAGACGTCCGTTGGAGGCAGTCAGCAAAATCTGTCCATCCTCATGCAGACACAGCGCTGCGGTCAGTTTTTCCCTTGTGCTGTATGCCTTGAGCAGCTTCTTTCGGTTGGTCTTGGTTTCATAAGCGTTCAGGTTGACCTTTGCCACCTTGCCGTTTTCAAAGCAGAAGAGCATATATCCCTGATAATCGGCGGTCACTGCCATCGCGATGGCACTTTCGCCCTCGTCCATGCCCAGCTTTGCCGGAACGAAATCGCCCAGCACGCTCGCCTTGGTGTCCTCAAAGTCGCAGGCTTTTGCCTTATATACCTGACCACGGTCGGTGAAGAAAAGCAGATTGTCGGCATTGCCGCCCTCAACATGCTGCACCACCTGGTCGCCTTCCTTGAGATACTGCTCGCTGGACATTCGGTAGGACTGCGGCGTAATCTTTTTAAAGTACCCCTCGCGTGTAAAAAAGAGGTTGACCGGATAGTTTTCCACCGTTTCCTCTTCGGTGAAGGTTTTGATCTCCTCGTGCATCAGCAGCAAACTGCGGCGCGGCTGTGCATAGTTTTTGATGACATTTTTCAGCTCGCTGATGATGATGCGGTCGATACGCTTTGAATCGTCCAGCACCTTCTGCATTTCGGCAATCTCCTGCGCCAGCTGGTCGACCTCCTCGGTGCGCTTGAGGATGTACTCCTTGTTGATGTGGCGCAGCTTGATCTCCGCCACATACTCCGCCTGCACCTGGTCGATACCAAATGCAATCATCAGGTTGGGGACAACATCCTCCTCCGATTCGGTCTGCCGGATGATTTCGATTGCTTTGTCGATGTCCAGCAGAATCTTCTGCAAGCCCTCCAGCAGATGCTGTTTTTCCTGCTTTTTAGTCAGATCGAAGTAGACTCTGCGCTTGATGCACAGCTGACGGAAGGCAATCCATTCCTGTAGCAACGCACGGATGCCCAGCACGCGCGGTGTGCCGCCAATCAGGACGTTAAAATTGCAGGAAAAGCTGTCCTCGAGCGGTGTGAAGCGGTAGAGCTTCTGCATCAGCAGATCCGGGTCGACACCGCGCTTTAGGTCGATTGCCAGCTTTAAGCCCGACAGGTCGGTTTCATCCCGCATATCCGAAATTTCCCGCAGCTTGTTGGATTTGATCAAATCCACCACCTTGTCGATGATGGCTTCGGTGGTAGTAGTTGGCGGAATCTGTGTAATCTCGATGCAGTTGCAGCTCTTATCATAATTCCAGCGGGCTCGAACCTTGAAGGAGCCGCGACCGGTGCGGTAAATTTTATCCATCTCCGCCGGATTATAGATAATCTGCCCGCCGCCCGGGAAGTCCGGTGCCGTCAGAGTCAGCGAAAGGTCGTGGTTGGGATTTTTAATCAGCTCGATGGTGGTATTGCACACCTCCTCGAGGTTGAACGGGCAGATAGAGCTTGCCATTCCCACCGCGATGCCGGTGTTGGCATTGACCAGAATAGTCGGGAAGGTCACCGGCAGCAGGGTCGGTTCCTTGAGCTTGTTATCGTAGTTGTCCACAAAATCGACGGTGTCCTTGTCGATGTCCCGAAACAGCTCCTGACAGATAGGGTCAAGCTTGACCTCGGTGTAACGGGAGGCAGCAAACGCCATATCGCGGGAGTATGCTTTACCGAAGTTTCCCTTGGAATCGACATACGGGTGCAGCAGCGCTTCGTTTCCGCGCGCCAGTCGCACCATCGTTTCATAGATTGCCATATCACCATGTGGATTCAGCTTCATGGTGGAGCCGACCACGTTGGCAGATTTGGTCCGTGCGCCGGTCAGCAGTCCCATCTTATACATGGTGTACAGCAGCTTGCGATGGGAGGGCTTGAAGCCGTCTATTTCGGGGATCGCCCTGGATACGATGACACTCATCGCGTAGGGCATATAGTTTTTTTCCAGCGTATCGGTGATCTTCTGATCGACCACCTCGCCCGCGTGCTCGATGTACGCCTTTGGGTCGTTTTTATGCACCGAGGACGCTGTGTTCTTTTTTCTTGCCATGATTATATCCTTTGCGGACGAAGTCCGCCCTTTGTGTGATTCGGTTTGTGCAAATCTTTTCCCGGGAAATTATTTCCATCCAGGAACACCCGCTCTATTTCCCAGGAAATTTTTCTAAAATCATTTCCCTGTTTTGCAGGAAGTATTTCCTCAGAAAATATTTTTCCCGGGAAATATTGTATAGCAGCAAGCGGGGAATTTCATGCGATTTCCCGGGAAATATCAGGAAACATCCAGGTCATCCAGATAACGGTGACCGTTTTCGGCAATATAGCTCTTTCTTCCGTCCAGATTGTCGCCCAGCAGCAGTGCAAACATCTGCTCGGTGGCAGCGGCATCCTCCGGGGAAACCTTGATCAGCCGTCGTGTCTTTGGATTCATGGTGGTCAGCCACATCATATCCGGCTCGTTTTCACCCAATCCTTTGGAGCGCTGGACGTCGACCTTTTTATTGCCCAGCTTCTGCAAAATTTCCACTTTTTCCGCATCCGAATAGGCAAAGTAGGTTTCATCCTTGCAGCGAATCTCAAACAGAGGGGATTCTGCAATGTAAACATAGCCTTTTTCAATCAAGGTCGGTGTCAGGCGGTAGAGCATGGTCAAAATCAGAGTGCGAATCTGGAAGCCGTCAACATCGGCATCGGTGCAGATGACCACCTTGTTCCAGCGCAAGCCGTCCAAGTGGAAGGTGGAAAGCTCCTTGTTCGCTTTGGAATCGACCTCCACGCCGCAGCCAAGCACCTTGATGATGTCGGTGATGATGTCGTTTTTAAAGATTTTATCAAAATCCGCCTTCAGGCAATTCAGAATCTTTCCGCGCACCGGGATGATGGCTTGAAACTGAGCATCGCGTCCCAGTTTGCAGGCACCCAACGCCGAGTCACCCTCCACGATATAGATTTCCCGCTCGTTTACATCCTTCGAGCGGCAATCCACAAACTTTTCCACCCGATTGGCAAGGTCGATGGAGCCTGCCAGCTTCTTTTTCAGATTCAGTCGGGTTTTTTCTGCATTCTCGCGGCTGCGCTTGTTGATTAGCACCTGTTCGGCAATCTTGATTGCCTCGTCGGGATTTTCAATGAAGTAGACCTCCATCTGCCGTTTGAGGAAATCATTCATCGCCTCATAGATAAATTTATTGGTAATTGCTTTTTTTGTCTGGTTTTCATAGGAAGTCTGGGTGGAGAAGGAAGAAGAAACCAGTACCAGACAGTCCTCCACATCCTGAAAGGTAATCTTGCTTTCATTCTTGAGGTACTTGCCGTTTTGCTTGAGATAGCCGTCTATCTTTGAAACAAACGCCTGTTTGACCGCCTTCTCTGGCGAACCGCCGTACTCCAGATGGGAGGAGTTGTGGTAGTATTCCAGGAACTTGACCCGATTGGAGAAGCAGAACGCCACCGACAGCTTGACCTTATACTCATCCTTGTCCGCACGGTCGCGTCCGCGCTGCTCGGTTTCCCAATACTGGATGTTGGTCAAGGAGGCATCTCCGACGATTTCTCCTACATAGTCGGTCAAACCGTTTTCATAGCAGAAAGTTTCCTCTGCAAAGCTGCCGTCCTCCTGTTCCATCCGCAGCAGGAAGGTCAACCCTTGATTGACCACCGCCTGCTTTTTGAGTACATCCCGAAAATAATCGGCTGGGATGTCGATGTCGGTAAAGACCTCCAGGTCCGGCTTCCAACGCTGGCGGCTTCCGGTCTGTTTTTTGCTGGTCGGCTGCTTTTTCAGCCCACCGATGTTCTCTCCCTTTTCAAAATGGAGATTGTAGCAATATCCGTCCCGATAAATTTCCGCATCAAAATACTCAGAGGAATACTGTGTCGCACAGGAACCCAGTCCGTTGAGTCCCAGTGAAAACTCATAGCTTTCCCCGTTGTTGGTGTTGTACTTTCCGCCTGCGTACAATTCGCAGAAAACCAATTCCCAGTTGTACCGCTCTTCCTTTGGGTTGTAGTCAACCGGAATTCCTCGTCCAAAATCCTGCACCTCGACCGAGTGGTCCCGATAACAGGTCAGGATAATTTTGTTTCCAAACCCTTCTCTGGCTTCATCGATTGAGTTGGAAAGGATTTCAAAAACAGAATGTTCGCATCCCTCCAGCCCATCCGAGCCAAAGATGACGCCCGGGCGCTTTCTGACACGGTCTGCGCCTTTGAGAGCGGAGATACTCTCGTTGCCATATCCCTGATTCTTCTTTGCTGCCATAGTAGCCTCCCCGTATTGATTCTGACTGGTGAAGCTGTGCGAAAAACGCACCAGCCACATTCTTATCTATCATAACATATTTTACATCCGTTTGACAAGTTGACTGCTCCCTTGTGCTCCATCCGCAAAAAAAGAGAAGGGAAACCTTGCCCCCTTCCCTTGTGTGCTATCCTATTGTAAAGCGGAAATCCAAGCAAGCGCGCCAGCGTTATACCACCCAGATATTTTCACTTTCGTTGCGTTTCGGGCGTCCCATCAGGTCACGCATCGCCTGGTCTGCCGGCTTGTTGCAGTAAAGCACCTGATAGGTCTGCTCGGTAATTGGCATATCTACCCCCAGCTGGTGCGCAAGCTCTCGGGCAACCGCTGTACAGGAATAGCCCTCGACCACCATACCAACCTCCTCGAGCGCCTGCTGCGCCGGCACGCCCTGCCCAATCTTGATACCGAAGCGACGGTTGCGCGAGTGCATACTGGTACAGGTAACAATCAAGTCCCCAATGCCCGACAAGCCTGCGAAGGTTTCCTGATGTCCGCCCATTGCAACACCCAAGCGGGCAATCTCGGTGATGCCGCGGGTCATCAGCGCAGCCTTTGCATTATCGCCCAGACCCAGACCGTCGGCGATACCGGCTGCAACGGCGATGATATTTTTGAGCGCTCCCCCCAGCTCCACGCCAATCAGGTCATCGTTGACATACACGCGGAAGGATGGGTTCATCAGCCAATCCTGCACCTTGCGCGCTGCCTCCTTGTCCTTGGAGGAAGCCACCACTGTGGTCGCCTCTGCGCGGCTGACCTCCTCGGCATGGGACGGTCCCGACAAAACCACATTGGCGCACTGTGGGATTTCCTGCGAGAGCACTGTCGAAAAATCATGGAAGCTTTCCTGCTCCAAACCTTTTGCCACACACACCACAATCTGATTTGATTGCAGGAGCGGACAAAGCTGGCGGGCGGTCTGGCGCACTGCAAAGGACGGCACTGCCAGAATCAACAGGTCCTGTTGACCCGCCTGCTGCAAGGATGCAGTGAAGGCAATCTGCTGCGGCAGCTTGACACCGGGCAGCAGTTTTTTCTGCTCCCGCTCCTCCCGCAGCCGGTTTGCTTCCTCCTCACGGTGGGACCAGACGGTCACCTCATGCCCACAGCGATGGCACAGCAGCGCCAGCGCCGTTCCAAAGCTTCCTGCACCCAAAACCATCACCTTTGCCATTTTGCCAACTCCTTCCTGTTTGATAGCAAATTTCTGTGCAAAACCCTCTTTTACTTACGCGGCTCCGAAGGCTCCTGCGACGGCTTCTTGTCGCCGATTCTGCGCTCGGTGCCGTTGAGCAGCCGCTTGATGTTCTCCCTGTGTTTATAAATGACAATCACCGAAAACAGCGCTGCAAACAAAAAATCGAACAGCACCGGACGTCGCAGACACAAATCCACAATCAGGGTAATAAACGGATAGAGCATCGCGCCGGTGATCGACACCAGCGAAACGATTCGGGTGATGAACAGCACCGGCAAAAAGATAATCAGTAAAATCAGCAGCACCAGCGGGTTGACCACTAGGATGATTCCCAGCGAGGTCAGCACCCCTTTGCCGCCCTTGAATCCAAAAAAGACAGGGTACAGATGACCCAGCAGGGCAAAAAATCCGGCAAGGTAGCCCGCATCAAAAGCAGTAACGCCCATCAGCGAAAAAATCCATCTGCCGACCAGCACCGCCAAAACGCCCTTAAAAAAATCACCCAGCAGGGTAAAGAATGCCGGCAGCTTGCCATAGGTCCGCAGGATATTGGTCATCCCTGCATTTTTGCTTCCGTATTTTCGAACATCATCATGTGCATAGATTCTGGAAACGATGACGGCAAAGCTGATGCTTCCCAACAGATAAGCCACCAAGCCTGCCAGCACGCACGCTGCAAGATTGAGCATGATTTGAGATTCCATTCTTCTCATCCTCCTCCAGTACATTGTATCAACTGTTTCACTATATTGCAAGCCCTTTTCCCTTTGTTTTGAGACTTTCCGATTCATCAGAGAAAAAAAAGAGCCCCAAATGAGGCTCTTTATGGGGAAAAAGAATCCATTTTGTCGAAAAATCTTTTTCCTTATTTGTGTGCTTTGTCACCTTTTTCGCGGACCAGCATCCGAATCGGGGTCCCTTCAAAGCCGAAGTTTTCTCGAATCTGATTTTCCAGATAGCGCTGATAGGAAAAATGGAACAGCTCTGCGCGGTTGACAAAGCAGGCAAAGGTCGGTGGTCGGGTGGTCACCTGGGTCATGTAGTAAATCTTCAGGCGCTTGCCCTTGTCAGACGGCGGCTGCACGCGGGCGGTCGCGTAGTTGAGCATATCGTTGAGCATACCGGTGGAGATGCGGCGTGCATTCTGCTCGTCCACCTTTTTAATCAGCTCGTACAAGTTGTTGACCCGCTGACCGGTCTTGGCAGAGATGAACAGCATCGGCGCATACGGCATAAAGCTGAAGTCGATGTCCAGCTGCTTTTTCATCTCCTGCATGGTCTTATCGGTCTTTTCCTCCAGCGCATCCCACTTGTTGATGGCGATGATGCACGCCTTGCCCTGCTCATGGGCATAGCCTGCAATCTTGGAATCCTGCTCGCTGAAGCCCTTGGTCGCATCGATGACGATGACACAGACGTTCGAGCGGTCGACCGCCATATAGGCACGCAGAACACTGTACTTTTCAATCGACTCCTCCACCTTGCTCTTGCGGCGGATACCGGCGGTGTCGATGAACACAAAGCGTCCATGCTCATTTTCTACCACAGTATCGGTCGCATCACGGGTGGTGCCTGCGATGTCCGAAACAATAACCGCTTCCCTGCCTGCAATGCGGTTGACCAGCGAGGATTTGCCCGCATTCGGTCTGCCGACGATGGCAACGGTGATGCTGTTTTCATCGTATTCTTCCTCGGCGCTAAAGTCCAGATGCTCATAGACCGCATCCAGCAGGTCGCCGGTGCCATGTCCGTGCAGGGAGGACACCGCAATCGGCTCTCCCAGACCGAGGTTGTAAAATTCGTAAAATTCAGATGGTGGTTCGCCCACTCCGTCGCATTTGTTGACGCACAGTACAATCGGCTTGCCGCTCTTTTGCAGCATTGCAGCGACCTCCTGGTCGGTGGCGGTGATGCCGGATTTCATATCCACCACCAGAATAATGACCTCTGCACTTTCAATCGCCATCTGTGCCTGACGGCGCATCTGCGAAATGATAATATCATCCGAATAAGGCTCGATACCGCCGGTATCGACCAGCATAATCTCATGGTTGCGCCATTCGCAGGCTGAATAGATTCGGTCGCGGGTCACTCCCGGGGTATCCTCCACGATGGAGAGCCGCTGCCCGATCAGTTTATTGAACAGGGTGGATTTTCCCACATTCGGGCGACCCACCACTGCAACGATTGGTCTGACTGCCATATCCTGACCTCACTTTCTAGTAGAATCGTTCTTTTTCGTTCTCTTTTTTACCGGCTGCCCAGCATCCTTGCCAGCAGCTCAAAAGCATCGTTTTCCACCGGAAGCGCCGGCACGCCCAAAGTCTCCTGCACCTGTTCGAGGGTCAGGTCATCCAGGAAGCGGTCCTGCTCATGCCGCAGCATATTGGCAGGGATCAGCAGCTCGCTGCCCAAATCCAGCCCTTCCAGCTGCGCCAGCAGGTCCTGACCGGTGATCAGCCCTGCCACTGTGATGGTGGGTCCCCAAAAATCGTTGCGGATTTTTTTGACCTGCACCTGCACCTGTGGAAATGCCTGCTGCACCCGCTCAGCAAAGTCCTGCATCATCGGGTAAGCCAGCTGACCGGTGGCAATGGTGCAGCGGTGCGCGGCAGGGGATTGCTCGAGCTGCGCCTCCTTGAGCGCCTGGGCAAAATCGTGCTGCATCAGTGTCATCATGCCCACACCGTTTTCCAACTGGGCAAAGTCCTCATAAAATTCATACGGCGGAAAATCCTTTCCGGCAAGGATGTAAAACTCATCCGAGGCGTAAGCGGTGCGGGTGCCATACTCCTTGCAGAAATATTCTCCCCAGCGCTCCATCGTTTTAACAACCTCCACCGCCTCCTGTGGAAAAAAGCCACGCAGCGGCGTCAGCTTTTCCCGATAGCGGGTCAAGCCGACCGGAACCACCGCGATACTCTGCACGTTCGGTCCCAGTTTTGCCAGCTCGGAAAGGCTGTATTCCAGCTGCTCCCCATCGTTGTAGCCAGGACACAGCACGATCTGGGTGTTGATTTTGATTCCGCCCTCGGTGAGCATCCGCACAAATTTGAGCGATTCCCCTGCAAACGGATTCTTCATCATCTGCACCCGCAGCGCAGGGTTCATCGTCTGGATGGAGATATTGATGGGACTGATGTGCATTTTGATAATCCGCTGGATGTCACCCTCCTTGAGGTTGGTGAGGGTGGTGTAATTGCCAAACAGAAAGGACATTCGGGTATCGTCATCCTTAAAGTAAAGGCTCTTGCGCATCCCCGGCGGTGTCTGGTCGACAAAGCAGAAGATGCAGGCGTTTTTGCAGCCCATCTGACGGTCCATCAGATAGGTTTCAAACTCCAGTCCCAAATCGTCGTACTCGTCTTTTTCCACCACGACTGTGCGCAGCTTCTTTTCCTGATCACACAGCAGGATTTCCAGATGCTCGTCGGTCATATAAAACCGGTAATCGAGCACATCGGTGATTGCGTTTCCGTTGATGCTGATCAAGGTATCTCCCTTGTGTATCCTTGCCCGTCTTGCCGGACTGCCCGGTTCAACGCTGGTGATTCTGACTGCCATCCGCACCGCCTCCTGTCCGCTTGGTTTGCAGCATAAAAAAGAGGGCAGGAAGGGAAAGACCTTCCCCTCTGCCCTTCATGTTCAAAAACATCCAGTCCAAAAAAGACGCAATTAGTCTTTTTTGATGATCTCTCTGCCTTTGTAGTAGCCGCAGTTGCCGCATACTCTGTGTGGAGTCTTCAGCTCGCCGCACTGTGGGCAGACGGAAAATGCTGGTGTGTCGAGTTTCCAAACATTGGAACGTCTTTTATCTCTGCGTGCTCTGGATACTTTTCTCTTCGGTACTGCCATTTTTGCGCATCTCCTTAAAACATTATCATAAAATTATAAAACAAAAGCTTTTGGGACCCTGCCGGCGAAAACTTACTCCTCGTCGGACCACTTCAGGTCAGCAAACGGTCTGACCGTTCTGCCCTGTGGCTCCCATTCCGGCTGCTGACAACCGCACTGTTCGCGGTTCAGGTTGCAGCCACATACCGGACACAGACCCTTGCAGTCCTCCGAACACAACATCCTGATTGGTAGCTCAAGAAGTATGTCGTCCTGTGCAATCAAGTCCAAGTCCAAAATGCCGTCCTCGCAGACGATGTAATCATCGTCCTCCTGCTGGTTGAGCTTTCTGACCACAGTGTGGTCAAAGTCCTGACGGACCCTGCGCTCTACCGGGTCCAGGCAGCGGGCACAAGCTGTGGAAAGAAGATAGCTGGCTGTGTAGTGTACCGTAACGATTCCCGCACGGTTCTGCACATAACCCTCAAGCTGTACCGGCTCCGCAAACGGACGGTCACCCCATTGCTCTATCTGGCTTAAGTCCATCTGATGCACAAACGGCACCCTCTGGTCGTCGCCTTCGAACACTCTTCTCAGGTCAAGCAGCATAGCAACTTCCTTTCCGGTATACATGGTATACTCTGCGGCAGCATCGCTTCGGGCCTGCCGCAGCACCGATTGATCCCGTCCGCTCCGCCAGAAGCAGACCTTTCCGGGACAGACTTATCCCTCCGAATCAATCCGTAACAGAAAATATTATAGTATCTTGTGCCTTTTTTGTCAACACTCAAAAGGCGTTTTTTCCCCTGATGACGGCACTTTTTTATACTTTCCCGCCTTTCCCACAACTTTGCTCTCTTCTGCCGGCGGGCAATTAGGGATTTTGTCGAAGGCTCTATGTCGCTTCATTTCCCAGCAGCAGCGGATACCACAGGACGGTGGTGGCAAACAGCACCAGCACCACTGCAAAAAAGTTGAAGCTGGTTCTGAAAACATACGGATGACGGATTGGGTTTTTCTGCTGGACCACCATCTTCTGAATGGTTTCTTTACCGTTTGGAGAAAGAGCCAGCGCTGCCCAGCAGCCGACCAGCGCCGCTGCCAGCAGCAGGAGCATCACACCCGCAGAAAGCACCTGCTGCGGATTGGGTCCGTGCAGCAGCAGCGTCTGTGCCACCAGAAATCCCATGTGAAAGACACTGGTCATCACAAGACAGCCGGTCACCTGGTAGACAGCTGCGGCACACAAGCCCAGCAGCAGAGCACCCGGCCACTGCGGCAGCGGGGTCAACAGCATGGTGATAAGTCCGCTGCCGATGATTGCCGGCAAAATTCCATAGCGGCTCCACTCAAAAAAGAGGCAGCGGCGGAAGGCAAGCTCCATCACAAAGGCGGTCACCACCGCTACCAGCAGGTCCTGCCACAGGGCGTGTCCGGCACCCATCACAAAAAGGATCCCCGGCAGCCGCTGTTCGAGCACCACCGCCAGTCCCTGGGTTGCCGACAGAGCAAAGGCGCCCAGCGCTGCACCGGAAAGCAGCAGCAAGGCAAGCTGCCCGAGTTTTTTGCCGTTTATTTTGGTGGAAAAAACCTCCCCCATCATCGGCAGTTCATATTGTTTGACCCAAAAGATTCCCACGATTGCCGTCAGCGGAAGGGTCAGGATGTCCAGGATGGTCAGCACACACAGCACCGACATCAGATAATCGACCCGGTCCGCCTGCGCTGTTGTGGAAGGTCGTGTTTGATTTGGCAAGAAAATCTCCCTTTCTTTTTAACCTTTTGCAAAGACCTCCCTGCCGGTGCGGCAGAGAGGTCCTATGCTGAATATCACAATTCTCTTTTAGTCTCTGAAGTAGCTGACTGCTCCGGCAAACATCTTCTGGTCCTTGTCGCCGTCCACATTCAGGTACAGTCCGTTGGTGTAACGCTCGGAATGACCCATCTTACCAAAGATTCTGCCGTCCGGGGAGGTGATACCCTCGATGGCGTCGATCGAGCCGTTTGGATTGAAGCGGTAGTCTTCGGTCGGGTTGCCTTCCAGATCGACATACTGGGTCGCAATCTGTCCGTTTTCTGCCAGCTGTTTGACCAGCTGCTCGCTGGCAACAAAGCGACCTTCGCCGTGGGAGATAGCGATGGTGTGGATGTCGCCCACGTTGGTGTGCATCAGCCATGGGGATTTGTTGGATGCAATTCTGGTGCGCACCAGACCCGACTGATGGCGGTCGATGACGTTGTAGGTCAGGGTCGGGCAGCTTGCATCGGTGGAGATGATCTCACCGTATGGCACCAGACCCAGTTTGACCAGCGCCTGGAAGCCGTTGCAGATACCGCACATCAGACCGTCGCGGTTCTTCAGCAGCTCCATCACCGCCTCGGTGATCTGTGGGTTGCGGAAGAAGGAAGCGATGAATTTTGCCGAGCCTTCCGGTTCGTCGCCGCCGGAGAAGCCGCCCGGGATGGCGATGATCTGGGAGCTTGCAATCTTTTCTCTAATCAGCTCTACCGATTCTTTGATCTGCTCGGAAGTTTTATTGCGGATAACAACGATGTCCGCCTTAGCTCCTGCACGTTCAAACGCACGAGCGGTGTCATATTCGCAGTTGGTGCCCGGGAATACCGGAATCAGAACGCGCGGCTGTGCCAGCTTGATCGAGGAGGTCTTGCGCTCTACGCACTGATAGTTGTAGGTCGGAACGGTTTCCTGCGGAGCCTTGGTGATGCGCGGATAAACCGGCTCCAGGGTTGCTTCCCACTTCTGCTGGATTTCCTGCAGGTCCACTGTTTCTCCGTTGATCTGGAGAGTATATTCCTCGGTGGTGCAGCCAATCAGTTTGGCAAAGGTGTCCAGTTCCTCGGATGCCTCAAATACAAATGCGCCGTAAACCGGTTTGAAGAGGTGATGCAGGTTTTCCTGTGCCGCAAAGCCGATGCGGTTGCCGAACGACATCTTGCACAGCGCTTCGCCCAGACCCTTCATGCCCAGTGTGTAGACTGCCTTGACCTTGCCGGAGGCAATCAGGCTTTCCATGTGGTCAAATACCTTGCGGATATTTTCGTAAATCGGCATTCCGTTTTCATCGTACTCAGGAGCCAGCAGGTATACCTTGTCGCCGGCAGCCTTAAACTCGTCGGTGACTACATTGTTCACCTTGGCAGTGGAAACCGCAAAGGAGATCAGTGTCGGTGGAACGTGGATGTCCTCGAAGGAGCCGGACATCGAGTCCTTACCGCCGATGGCAGCGCAGCCCAGTTCAAGCTGTGCCTTCAGACCGCCCAGCAGCGACTGGAATGGTTTACCCCATTTTTCCGGGTCGGTGCCAATCTTCTCAAAGTATTCCTGGAAGCTCAGCCAGCATCTGCTTCTGGAGCCGCCCGAAGCGATGATCTTGGCAATCGACTCGACAACTGCCAGCTGTGCGCCCTTGAACTGATCCTGGTCGGAGATGTATGGGTTAAAGCCCCAGGACATGATCGAGCAGGTGTTGGTCTCGCCGTGCAGCATCGGAATCTTTGCTACCATTGCCTGAGAAGGAGTCAGCTGGGTCTTGCCGCCGTATGGCATCACAACGGTGTTCGCACCGATGGTCGAGTCAAAACGGTCGGACAGACCACGCTGCGAGCAGACATTGAGGTCTGCCATGATGGTTTCAAATTTTTCTTTGACGCTCAGGTCCTTGTTTTTGCAGCAGTGTGCTTTCTGAGCAGGAGCCTTTGCGATGACCTTTGTATATTTTGCAGCGCCGTTGGAGCCGAGGAACTCGCGGGAGAGATCCACGATGCGTTTGCCTCTCCAGAACATCACCAGTCTTGGTTGCTCGGTCACCTTAGCCACAACGGTAGCCATCAGGTTTTCACGGTCGGCAGCATCCAGGAACTTCTGGGCATCTTCTTTTGCAACAACCACTGCCATTCTCTCCTGAGACTCACTGATGGCAAGTTCGGTGCCGTCCAGACCGTCGTACTTTTTCGGTACCAGGTCCAAATCAATTTCCAGTCCGTCTGCCAGCTCGCCGATGGCAACCGAAACGCCGCCTGCACCAAAGTCGTTGCAGCGTTTGATCATGCGGGTAACGTCGCCGTTGCGGAACAGGCGCTGAATCTTTCTTTCTTCCGGTGGGTTGCCCTTCTGCACCTCTGCGCCGCAGCTGGACAGCGACTCTACATTGTGGGACTTGGAGGAACCGGTTGCACCGCCGCAGCCGTCGCGTCCGGTTTTGCCGCCGAGCAGGATGATGACATCGCCTGCGGCAGGCTCTTCACGAACTACGTTGCAGGCAGGTACTGCACCGACGACAGCGCCCACTTCCATCCTCTTTGCAACATAGCCCGGGTGATAAATCTCGTTGACCTGACCGGTCGCCAGACCGATCTGGTTGCCGTAGGAGCTGTATCCGGCTGCTGCGGTGGTCACAATCTTCTTCTGTGGCAGTTTGCCTTTGATGGTCTGCTCAAATGGGGTCAGCGGGTCGCCTGCACCGGTGACGCGCATTGCCTGATAGATGTAGGCTCTGCCGGACAGCGGGTCACGGATTGCACCGCCCAGACAGGTGGCAGCGCCGCCGAATGGCTCGATCTCGGTCGGATGGTTGTGGGTTTCGTTCTTAAACTGAAGCAGCCACTCCTCTTCCTTGCCGTCGATGTCCACCTTGATTTTGACCGAGCAGGCGTTGATCTCTTCCGATTCGTCCAGCGCACTGAGCAGACCCTTCTTTTTGAGTGCCTTTGCGCCGATGGTCGCCAGATCCATCAGGGTCATCGGTTTGTTTTTGCCTGCGTGCAGGGTCTTTCTCAGTTCGAGGTATTCATTGTAAGCGTCCTTGACGTAATCGCTCTCGATGTCCACCTGCTCGATGTTGGTGGAGAAGGTGGTGTGACGGCAATGGTCGGACCAATAGGTGTCGATCATGCGAATCTCGGTGATGGTAGGAGTGCGCTTTTCGGTTTCTTTAAAGTATTTCTGGCAGAAGGTGATGTCGCCCAGGTCCATCGCCAGACCGTACTGGTCGATGAATTCCTGCAAGCCCTGCTGGTCCAGCTCGCAGAAACCTTCCAGGACCGCTACGTCAGCCGGCACGTCAAATGGGGTATGCAAAGTCTTTGTCAGCTCCATGGAAGCCTCCATCGACTCTACCGGGTTGATCAGATGCGCTTTGATGCGGGCAAGTTCCTCATCGGAAACGCCGCTGATTACATAGACCTTTGCAGAAGCAACGGTCGGACGCTCATGCTGGGTTGCCAGCTGGATGCACTGGACTGCGGAGTCTGCGCGCTGGTCGAACTGACCCGGCAAAAACTGGACAGCAAACACCCGGTCCTCTGCCGCAAAGGAAGGAAGCTCATCATAAACATCGTCCACCTGCGGCTCGGAGAAGATGGTTCCCTTAGCAAGCTCAAAATCTTCTTTGGAAATATCTTCCACATCATAACGGTTCAGGATGCGCACACAGGATGCACTGTGGATACCCAGCGAGCTGCGGATATCCGAAAGAACGCCCTGCGCTTCCACAGCGAAGGGAGCCTTCTTTTCGACATATACTCTGTAAACTGACATACTTCACACTCCTAAAAATTGTACTGTACTCTCTTTATTTTATCTTGCATCTTCCTGCATCAGGAAGGGTTTGACTTCATTATACCATAATCCGCAGGCGGTTTGTATATCGACATTGTCCGAAAGAAAGCAAAATTTGACCGCAACTTTCGGCAAAAGCGTGTACCTTTCTCCGCTGCGGGAGAATTTTGGACTTAATAGCGGATCGAAAATTCCCGCTCCTGCGGCACTGTGTCATTATCCGGGTACTGCACCGTCAGGTTCTCCACCTGAATCCACACCGTACCTTCCCGAATCCGCTGCAACAGCAGCTGCACCGCTTCCTCTTCTCCTTGCAGCAGCATCTGGACGGAGCCATCCTCACAGTTGCGCACCCAGCCGCCGATGCCGTGTTGGGTTGCCTCCCGCAGCACAAAGTAGCGAAAGCCTACTCCCTGCACTCTGCCGGACGCCTGCGCATAGCAGCTAATTCTCATTCTGCCTGCTCCTGCTCGGTCAGCAGCTGACCGATGCAGTAATCATCCTTCGCCCCGGTAATGCGCACCGAATGGATGCTGCCGCACAGCTCGCGGTCGCTTTGTACACAGACCGGTGTATAGTTTTTGGTGTAGCCATGCTGCATCCCATCGAGTTTCTCGGTTTCAAACAGCACGCTCTCCACCATACCCACCTGGCTTTGCAAAAAGCTCTTGCGGCTTTCCTCGGTCACCTGCGCCATCTGATGGCTGCGCTGCTCCTTCTGCTGACGGGTCAGTTGGTCGGGCATTTTGGCAGCGCGGGTGCCCGGTCGGATAGAATAGGCAAAAACGTGCACCTTGGCAAAGCCAATTTCGCGGGCAAAGTCGAGCGACTGCTCAAATTCTTCCTGCGTTTCGCCGGGGAAGCCGACCATCAGGTCGGTGGTGATGGAAGGATTATCGAACCGGCTGCGGATGCGCTGCACCAGATCGCGGTAAAAAGCAGTGTCGTAGTGGCGGTTCATCCGCTTGAGGGTGGCATCGCATCCGCTTTGCAGCGACAGATGGAACTGCGGGCAGAAGTTTGGCAGCCCTGCCAGGATGGAAAGATTTTGATCGGTGAGCATCAGTGGCTCCAGCGAGCCTAAGCGCACCCGCTCGATGCCCTCGGTGGTACACGCCATCGTCACCGCATCCACCAGATGGCAGCCGATGTCCTTGCCGTAGCTGGACAGGTCGATACCGACCAGAACCACCTCTTTGTAGCCTTTTGCGCTCAAATCGTACAGCTCCAGTTTGAGGTCCTCCAAAGATTTTGAGCGGTTAAAACCTCTGGCATACGGGATGATGCAGTAGGAGCAGTAATGCTCGCAGCCGTCCTGAATCTTGACAAATGCCCGGGTGCGCTCCAAAAAGCTGTCGGCGTGCATCGCCTCAAAGCGCTCTTCCTTTGTATGCGGAGTGATTTCTACAATGCGCTTGCCTTCCTTTAAGAAGCGGTTGACATATTCCAGCACCTTTTTCTTTTCCCCTGCGCCCACCAGAATGTCCACCTCTTCGAGCTTTGCAGCTTCCTCCGGGAACGCCTGCGGGAAGCAGCCGGTCAGCGCGATGACGGCACCGGGACTGGTGCGCTTCATCCGATGGATGATCTGCCGTGTCTTTTTGTCACCGGATGCTGTGACCGTGCAGGAGTTGATGACATAAACATCCGCTGCATCACTGCTGTCCACAATGTCGTATCCATAAGCAGAAAACTGCTGAATCAGAATCTGTGTTTCATACTGGTTCACCTTGCAGCCCAAGGTGTAAAACGCTGCTCGCATAATACCTCTTTTCTCCGGCGGTGGCTCCGGCGTCTCGACTGAAATCCACCTTTTCTTCTCCCTGTGGGGAATTTATTGTGCAAATCCCGCATTTTTTGCAAAGAATCTTTGCACCGATGGCTATTGAAAATGTTATACAAATAAATTATAATGAATTTAAGCAATAAATACAACCGCCTTTCGACAAATTCTTGCAGCGAAATTCGGTTCCATTCTGAAAATAGAAGGAGCGTTTATATGAAACGGGAAATGATTATGCTCAAAACCATCAATGATGTCAAAGCTTTTGTCAATTCGGTCGTCAAATGCGATTTTGATGTTGACCTCACCTCCGGCAGATATACCGTCGATGCCAAGTCCATCATGGGCATCTTTAGCCTGGACCTTTCCAAGCCTCTTACCATGGAGGTTCATTCGGACGATTGCGCAGACTTTTTGAACGAAATCAAACCTTTTCTTCAGCGCTAAAGGCAGCGCAGTGTCAATGTGAGGGAGGATACGGATGGCTGAATATTGGGATATTTTTGATATGGACCGCCGCAGCACAGGCAGACAGCATCTGCGCGGCACACCGATGGCGGATGGTGACTACCACCTGGTGGTCAACATCTGGGTCGTCAACAGCGCCGGACAGGTCCTGCTGACCCAGCGCCATCCCGACATTCCCTTTGGGCTGAAATGGGCTTGCACCGGCGGGTCGGCAATCACCGGTGAAGATACCCTGACTGCTGCCCTGCGGGAGACCCGGGAAGAAATCGGTCTGGAAGTTTTGCCGCAGCAGATGGTTCTGGTGGCACAGGAGCGCCGTCTGCACAGCTTTCTGGACACCTTTGTGGTGTGCATGGATGTCAAGGACAGCCAGATTGTGATGCAGCCGGAGGAGGTCGTCGATTTTTGCTGGGTGGATGAAGCGCAGTACCGCAAAATGGAGCAGGATGGACTGCTGCACCCTGCTCTCAAAAACTTTTTTACCACCTATCGTGACAAGCTCCCGCGCACTTCTCTTAAAAAGTAAGGTTTATGTCAAAAACGACCGGATTTCCAAAAAGAAATCCGGTCGTTTTTATCTTCGGTTTCTGCAAAAGCATTACACCAGACGTTTGATTTTTTCTTCCAGGGTACCCGGCAGCAGGTCCATCATCGGCAGCTGCGGCAGCACATAGCAGCCCGGTGCCTGTACAACACTTGCTCTTGCACAGGCAACCATCACCTGAGAGGTCAGGGCAGGGTTGTTGATTTTCATATTGAATTCAAACAACTGATTGTGGGTCGTACCCGAAACACCCTTGCGCACCAGATTGACTCCGTGACCTTTATCCATCAGCGCATCTACCGACGGAACCGCAAAGATATGGGTTTCATCGTGTTTAAAGTAGTCATCCTCCAGAATCGAAGCCTTCACCTGCTCAAAGTCGTATCCATCCTCCAGCTCGATGTAGACATTTCTTCTGTGGATACCGGTTCCCAGCGGAATGGTCATCGACAGGGCGTTCTTGACACCCGGTTTTCCCTTTGCCGCTACCGAATGACCCATGCTCATGCCGGGTCCAAAGTTGGTATCGGTGATGCCCTTTGGCGCACAAGCTTCCAGAAGAGCACGAACCACCGAGTCAGAACCCGGGTCCCAGCCGGCAGAGATGACCGAAACGGCACCGGAAATCTTGGCTGCTTTGTCCAATTCGCAGTGCAGCTGCCAAATCTGTGTGTGGATGTCAAAGCTGTCCACGGTATTGATGCCCTTTGCCAGATATTCCTTGGCATTTTCTTCTACTGAACGGGTCGGCAGACACAGCAGAGCAACCTGTGGCTTTGCCGGAAGTTTTTCCACAGAATCCACTACACAGATTCCTTCCAATTCCTTTGGTTGCTGTGCCTGTGCGCTGTGACGAATCACACCGACCAGCTCCATATCCTCCGCAGCTTGAACAGCCTGAAGGGCATACTGTCCGATGTTACCATATCCAACAATCGCTACCTTGATTTTTTCCATATAAGACCATCCCTCCTGTTTTTTATTACACAAGGTCAAAATGACCGATTTCATTTTAACCTTTTACCATACTATCATGCACCTTTGTGTGCGTCAAGAGTAATTTGCAGGATTTATTCGCTAAAGCTGCAAATTTTTGCAAAACAAAACCGCCCAAACCATTCGTTTGTTCGGGCGGTTGTTTTTTTGCATCAAGCAATTATTTTACAATGTACTCGTTTACAGATACCGGCAGGTCAGAAGCATCGCAGGAAACGGTGAAGACAATCTGCGCCTCGGTGTTCAGTTTTGCCAGGCACTGTACCATGTAAGCAAAGCCTTCATAGTCTTTTTCTACATCGCCAATCTTGCCGATTTTGAAGGTGCCGTCGATGAACAGGTGGGTGATGTCATAGTTGCCTGCCAGGAAGCCTGCCAGGAAACCGTACAGACAAGCAAAGCCCTGAATGTCGTACTCTTCGCTGTTGACCAGGCGAACGGTGTTTGGCAGTTCGCGAACCAGCTTTTCGCCTTTTTCTACACAGACTACATTGCCCTTGGATTCTTCAGCAGCTTTTTTTGCCATCTCGATGAGGGTCTTGGTTTTGCCGGTGCCTTTGGTGCCTACGATCAGTTTAATCATTTGAAATTCCTCCCTGGTTCTTTTGATTGGAATATTGCTATTCTTATTTTAACTGCGCTTCCAGCGCCTGTTTTTGGTCCTCATACCCCGGTTTGCCCAGCAAAGCAAACATATTTTTCTTGTAGCTTTCTACACCGGGCTGATTGAACGGGTTGACGGCCAGCAGATAACCGGAAAGTGCGCAAGCTTTTTCAAAGAAGTAGATTAAGTATCCCAGCTCTTCCTCGTTGATGCAAGGAAGCTGCAATACCATGTTCGGTACTCCGCCCTGGGTATGTGCAAGGATGGTTCCCTGCATTGCCTTGCGGTTTACCACCGACATATTCTGCTCGGACAGGAAGTTGAGTCCGTCAAAGTTTGCCGGATCTGCCTCGATATAAAGGTCTTTCTGCGGCTGACCGATATCCACAACGGTTTCAAACAGGATTCTCGAACCCTCCTGGATGAACTGTCCCATCGAATGGAGGTCGGTAGAGAACACTGCCGACGAAGGATAGATTCCCTTGTTGTCCTTTCCTTCGCTCTCACCAAAGAGCTGTTTGTACCATTCGGACATCATTGTAAACGCCGGTTCATAAGAAACCAGAATTTCGATTGCCTTGCCCTTGCGGTACAAAATGTTTCGCAATGCGGCATAACGATAGCAGTCGTTCTTTTCTAAATCACAGACGCTCAGCGCCTCGCGGGCTTGTGCTGCTCCCTGCATCAGCTTTTCGATGTCCGAGCCGGATACTGCAATCGGCAGCAGTCCCACCGCTGTCAGCACCGAATATCTTCCGCCGACATCGTCAGGAATCACAAAGGTTTCATAGCCTTCCTGGTCTGCCAGCTGCTTGAGGGTTCCTTTTGCCTTGTCGGTCGTACAGAAGATTCTGTCCTTTGCGCCCTCTCTGCCATATTTTTCGATGGCAAGGGAACGGAAGATGCGGAACGCCAGCGCCGGTTCGGTGGTGGTACCGGATTTGGAAATAACGTTGATGGAAAAATCTTTATCCTCACACAGCTTTAAAATCTGGTTGAGGTAGGAAGGACTGATGCTGTTTCCCACAAAGTAAATCTTCGGTGCATCCTGTACCAGGTCGTTGTACAGCTGAGAGTGCAACAGCTCGATTGCGGCTCTTGCTCCCAAATAGCTGCCGCCGATACCGATGACAATCAGGATTTGGGAATGGCTGCGTATCTTTTGCGCTGCCTTTTGAATCCTTGCAAACTCCTCCCTGTCATAATCGACCGGCAAGTCCAGCCAGCCAAGAAAATCATTTCCAGGACCCGAGCGCTCATGAATGGTGTGATGAGCCGCCTGCACCTGTGGAAAAATTGCTTCCAGCTCGCCTTGTTTGACAAATGGTTCCAGGTATTTTGCGTTGAGTGTTACAGCCATAGCTGATCCTTCCTTTCAGTTTTCCAACTGCCTTCTATTCTCTGGTGATATAGTTATTTTACATTATTTCTCTGCATTTTGCAAGGCTGTTTTTGTAAAAACCTACCTTTTTTCTCTCAACAAATGCTTTTCGCATGAAATTTGCAAAAAGGGTTTCCATCAATCGCTCCTTTTTTACTCCACCTGCTCCTGTACAGACTGACCGTTCATCCCGATGAGTCCTTTTGCCAACAGCCGCAGGCTTTTTGCATAGGTCAGCTGCTGCACCTCCTGCCCGGCGGTCACCGGCTGTTGGGCGATGATGCTGCCGTTCTGCACAAGCTGAATCCAGCCGATTGCCTGCCCTTTTGCCACCGGTGCCTGCAACTGCTCGCTAAGCTCCAGCTTTATTTCGATGCCGTCCACCTCGTTTTTTCTGACCACCGCCTGTGGCAGCGCCTCGACCTGCGGCTCCACCTGTGTCTGCATCCCCTGCTTGACCGCTACCGGATGCAGCCGGTCCTGCGGCAGCTGCGGCTGGTATAGGGTAAAGCCCGCAAAGCCGTAGTCCAGCAGCTGCCTGGATTCCTCAAAACGCGCATCGCTGCTTTTGCATCCCATGATGACCGAAATAAGCGACAGGCCATCTCGGGTGGCAGTCGCGCATAAGCAATGACCGGCAGCATCGGTCGTGCCGGTCTTTAAGCCGGTGGCTCCATCGTAAAAGCGAATCAGGCGGTTGGTGTTGACCAGCTGGGTCTCTCCGCCGCGCAAGCTGTCCATCCAGATGGTTGAAAAACGGGTGAGCTGCTCGCCATATCCGGTCATCAGCTCCCTTGCCAGCACGGCAACATCCTGCGCACAGGTGTAGTGACCTTCCTCATCAAAGCCGGTGCAGTTGACAAAGTGGGTGTTTTGCAGACCCAGCTGCTGCGCCTTCTCGTTCATCAGCCGGACAAACTCCTCCTCGCTTGCGGCAATGGCTTCGGCAAACACCACCGCCGCATCGTTGGCGCTTGCCACCACCAGCGCCTTTAATAGCTCCTCCACCGTCATCCGTTCGCCCTCTTTGAGCCAAATCTCCGACCCGCCCATCGTCTTGGCGTATGCCGAGCAGGTCAGCTCCTGCTCCATAGTCAGCTTGCCCGATTGCAGCTGCTGGAAAATCAGCAGAAGGTCCATCAGCTTGGTCAGCGACGCCGGCGCCACCCGCTGTGTTTCGTTCTGGGAAAACAGCACCTTACCGGTCTGCTGCTCCATCAAAAGTGCCGAACGCGCCGTAAAGCTCATTGCCACCTGCTTTTTTTCCTCCTGCGCAGCCGCACCCAACGCACCGGCTGCTGCCATCCAAACTGCCAGCAGCACAGCCAGCAGCTGCCGCATCCCCGAGCCCTTTTTCATGTCGTTTCCCTCCTGCAAGCGTTTTAGCTCATTATACGCACCGTTTTACCAAATTATGTTTCTGCTCCTTGCCGCTTCCCCGGCTTTCGCAGATAAAAAAGGACCGCTCTACGAGATAGAGCGGTCCTTTTGGGGGTAACTTATTTTTTTGTATATTTTCCGAGCTTTTCAAAGACGGTCTTATCCTCGGTGGAAACTTTAAATTCACTCTTAGCGGCAAATTCCTGCTCGGCTTTGGCACCTTTTGGAATATTGGTCAAAGTACCTGCACCGCCGACGCAGCCGCCCGGACAAGCCATACCCTCCAGCAGGTAACCGTCGCGTTTACCCAGCTTTGCAAGGGTCAGCATCTTTTTACACTCCACCAGACCTTCCGCGTGGTCGGTCTTGATTTCACCCAGCTCAGGCGCCATCTCTCGGATACAGTCGGTAACAGCCTTTGCTACGCCGCCTGCCACACCATAGCCTCTGCCCGAAGCGGTCGCACCGTGGTTGAAGCCTGTGTCGTCCTGCAAATCGGAAAATTCGATGTTGTTCGCCTGGAAGATACCCATCAGTTCTTCAAAGGTGATGACGAAATCGACATCGCTGCGGATGTCCTCCCGCATTGCCTCCAGCTTTTTGGAAGCGCATGGACCGATAAAGACCACGCGGGCGTTCGGGTGCTTTTCCTTGATGATACGCGCAGTGGCTACCATCGGGGTCATCGAGTCGGAAATGCAGTGGGCAATCTGCGGGAACTGCTGCTTTGCCATCATAATCCAGGATGGGCAGCAGGAGGTTGCCAAAAACGGCAGCTTGCCGGTCGGCACATTCTTGATGTACTCCTCGGCTTCCTCCACCGCGCCGATGTCCGCACCGCGGGCAACCTCATAGATGTGGTCAAAACCAATTTTGCGCAGAGCAGCGCGCACCTTTTCCGGCGACGCCAACGGACCAAACTGACCGACGAACGCCGGAGCCACCTCTGCGATGACCTGGTCGCCGCGCTTGATTGCCTGAATCAGCTGGAAAATCTGGGACTTGTCCGCAATCGCACTGAACGGACAGCTGACCAGACACTGTCCGCAGGAAACGCACTTGTCGTAGTTGATCTTTGCTCTTCCGTACTCATCGCTTTCGATGGCATCCACTCCGCAAGCCGCTGCGCAGGGACGTTCACTCTTGACAATGGCGGAATATGGGCAAGCCTGTGCGCATCGTCCGCACTTGACGCATTTGCTCTTGTCGATGTAGGATCTGCCGTTCACGATAGAAACTGCCTTGACCGGACAAACGGCTGTACATGGATGTGCGATACAGCTTCTGCATAGGTCGGTGACGGTGTAGCTGGTTTCCTCACAGGCGTTGCAGGCAAAGGAGATCACGTTGATCAGCGGCGGTTCATAGAACATATCCGCAATGGCGCTGTCATTGATTCCCTGTGATACCGGTGCGTGCTGGTCCACCGGACGCAGTGGAAGACCGACCGCAAGACGAAGCCGCTCGCCTACAATCGCTCTTTCCTTGAAGACACTGTCACGATAATTTGCTTTTTCGCCCGGGATGATGGTGTAGGGCAGCTCCTCGATACGGGAGTAGTCCCCATCCTCATAAGCAAGACGGGCAATCTCGGTAAAGACCTGCCTCCTGATCTTGGTTACCGGCGTAGTAATCCCTCTCATTGTTATTACCCCCTGTTGTTCATTAAAACCTGTGTGCAGACAGGCGGGTCATTTTTACTGTTCCCCGTTCTGCACACGCTCGACGATATAGGCCATGACCGATTCTGCATCCGCTTTTCTGAACACCTTGTCATCGACCGCAATCACCGGAGCATCCTCCTGATGCGGCAGTCCGCCGAGGCATTTATCGGTTGCAATTTCCAACACTTCATGTTCTTCTGCTGTGTATCCTTCCTCCATCTGCTCGCGCAGGTCGCGCAGACTTTCCACCGACTCCATGATTTCCACCGAGCCGTTCATCACACACGCTGTACAAACACAAACTTTTACCTGGATTTTTTTCATAGCCTCATCTCCTGTTTTACATTGTTACTCGATTAACAATATTTCCTAGTATAGCCGCACCCTTGCGCCGTGTCAAGTCGCCCGAGAGCGCTACCGTGCCTTTTATTATACCATAGGCGCAAAATGAAAATCAAATTCAATCCTGCCCAAAAATTTTTTCATTTGTTTTATCTCCGGTCACAAGAAGATTTTTGTCGTAAATGGTAAAATCCTCGATGAAAGCTGTTCAAAATTGCCGAAAGTCGCCCGATTTTGCAGAAAATAAAATTTGCACTTGCGGCTAAAATGAATTGACAGAAGGTTTTTCGTACTATATAATGGGGTAGTGGCATTTTTACAGCAACGGAGAAAGATTATGTCCAAACAATCCTGCAAACCTTCTGACGAACAACTGGTTTTGTCTGCCCGAAGCGGTGACACCGATTCACTGGCACAGCTGATCGTTCGTTTTTTGCCGGACATCCAAGCAAAAGCCGGCTGCTACAAACTGGCAGGTTTGGAACCGGAGGACCTGGTACAGGAAGGCTTGATTGGACTGCTGCGAGCCGTCAAAAGCTATGACAGCACCCGCAAAGCTTCCTTTGCAACCTTTGCTTCCCGCTGTATCCTGTTTCGGATGCTGGGAACCATCCGTCTTTTTCTGGAGCAAAAACATCTGCCGCTGAATAATTATCTGCCGCTCGATTCCGCACAGGCACTTGCCGAGCTGTCCGACCGCAACGGCGACCCACTGGAAGCCTACCTCAAGCAGGAGGAGGAACAGCTGCGCCGGCAGAAAATCAAGACCCTTTTGTCTGGATTAGAACAGGAAACCTTAACATTGTACCTCAACGGTCTTTCTTATGAAGAGATGGCACAGCAGCTGGGCTGTTCCACAAAGGCTGTCGACAATGCCCTGCAACGAGTTAGACGAAAGCTTCGGGGCAGCACCCGATAATCAAGTTGGTAGTCGCAGAAACGCTGCGATTATAAATATGCCCTTGACTCACAGCAGAGCGATACGACTTCATTGCGAATCATCTCCAGTGTTCCGGTCCATGGGCGAATATATAAAGCGAGGTAAAAAAGCTATGTACGAAGACAAAACATTAGTATGCAAAGAATGTGGAGCTGAATTCGTTTTCACTGCTGGTGAGCAGGAATTCTACGCTGAAAAAGGTTTCCAGAACGAGCCTCAGAGATGCAAAAACTGCAGAGACGCTCGCAAAGCTGGCAAAAAAGCTGAGAGAGAAATGTTCACTGCTGTTTGCGCAGGCTGCGGCAAAGAAGCTAAAGTTCCTTTCAGACCAAGAGAAGACCGCCCAGTATACTGCAGCGAGTGCTTTGCTAAAATGAAAGAAGAAAGATAAGTTTCTTTTCTCAAAAGAAAATGAAAGAGCGGATGCGTTTGCATCCGCTCTTTTTTTATCCTACCCTTTTACTTACATCCGAGCTGTTCACCCAGCTCCTCCTCCAACTGTGCCTTGAGTCCCTGCACCAGGCGCAGCTCCTCCTGCATCTCCTGCAAACGGCAGGCGCACTGACGCTCGGTGGAATCCAGCCTTGCCTGATACTGCCTTCTGCTGTCGTTTTCCGGCTGTGTGGTCAGCATCTGCTGCTCCAGCTTTGCCTTTTCATACATCTTTTCTACGGCATGAATCTGCACCAGCAGGCTGGGAATCTTTTTAAGGTATTCATTATAGATTTCGATTTTACACCATTTTTCTGCCTTGTTCTGCTCCATCTGACAAATCCTCCTTTTTTCATCCTGCTGTGTTTTCAACAGGGCGCTGTCGATTTGGTTTAAAGCTATTTTAGCAAACCGCTTCAGCGGTTCGCTCTCCCAAATAAATTCCTCTGCGCTTTGGTAGCAAAGCTGCGCCTGCTTGAGCATCGGGAGAAACTCTGCCAGCGAGTCTTCCTGCATTGCCCAGCACACACCCTCACACTTGGAAAGCACCAATCCCTGCCGGCAGGCTGCCAGCACCCTGCATAGGTTCAAAGTCAGGTAGAGCGGCTGGTCCAGTATCTGCATGGGCGCATCCTGCACGTCCCGACAGATGCTGTCCAGATAGTTTTCCCGCGGCACCTGCCCAAACACCGCTGCAATCGGTTTTCCGCACAGGCAGATGCCCGCCTGACGGATGACAGTGAAGTGTGCTGCCAGGTCATAGTCCACCCCGTTCATGCGGCGGCACCATCCGTCCAAATCTTCGGCAAACTGCTTTTGATAGCTCTGCGAGTAGTGCAGCCGGTAGGGCGTGGGATAACAAAATGGTCTGCAAACCGTTTGTTCCACCACGCTCATCTCAAAGCCCTTGCCGGGTGCATCCGGCTCTCGGCTCAGACACAGCAGCAGGGCAATCATCTCCCTCTTTTGCTGCTGTGAAGGCGCACCTGACACGACCACGATAAAATCCAGATCGCTTGCATCGCAGGCACAGCCAAAGGCAGCCGAGCCGTGCAGATAAATCCCTGTCAGCTGTTCGCCCAAAATCTCGCTGTAGCGTCGGCAGATTCTTTCCATCCACTTTTTTCCCTGCATCGGATGTCCTCCCATATTGCAAAAAAGGAGAAGCCGGTATCCCCGCTTCTCCTTTTGATCTTCTGTTTGGTTTTGCCGATCAATCCTGACGGGAACGGCGGTTTGCCGAGCCACGTTTGACCTCTCCGCGGTACTTTTTCAAATCAGACATCTTGTCATCGCTGGTCTGTTTAAATTTGTTGAGCATATCCTCAAAAGATGCGCTCTCATTTTTGCGCGGATTCCACTCATAGCTGCTGACCTGCTGTGGATTGAAGGGACGTTTGCTGCTGTTGTCATAACGTCTGTTTCCAAAGTTTTTGGAACCACCCTTGCCTCCCGCATTGTGCTGCTCGGGGCGCGGTTCTCTTGGCATCGCCTTTTTGATGGAGAGACTGATCTTTCCTTCTTCTGTGATATTGATAACTTTGACCTTGACCGTCTGGTCCTTCTTTAAATACTGGGAAATGTCCTCCACATAATCGGTAGACACCTCAGAAATGTGGACCATGCCGGTCTTGCCCGGTTCAAGTTCTACAAAGGCGCCAAATTTGGTGATGCCGGTAACTTTTCCTTCCAGTACGTCTCCAATCGCTAACTGCATAATTTCTACAACGTCCTCCTAAATCTTATAAAATGTAAGCTCAGCTGGCCTGGCTGTCAATATAAATATGTTCGTCCGGGTAACCATACCCGTACTGTTCAAACGCGATTCTACCGATGACCTCGCCCTGATCGTTCTTTCCCTGCTCCAACTGATTTTCCAGTTCCTCGTTGATCTTCTGCTGCTGTTCGATACTTTTTTCCAGCTGCTCGAGCTCGTACTGCTTGGCAGAAACTTCCATCTGGGTGCTCACAATCTTAAAAGAGCAGACCGCTATAAACACAGCCATCGACGCGACCAGCAGACGGTTTTTACTCAGCGGTTTCTTTTTCGATGCCATCGCAATCTCCTCTTTTCTGATTTACTCTTTTGAATCGACCAATTAAATTATACAACATCAGCCGCTTGCGTTTCAAGGTATATTTCCCCTTTTGTATAACTTTTTTTAAAATTTTTTCCAGCACCTTCGACAAAGCTGCCGAAATCCTTCTCATCAGACGATACAAACAGTACAGCGGAAAGAGCAGCACCCGCAGAATCCCTGCCACAACCCTTTGCACAATGCCCAACAAACGGCTGCCTGCCTCCACCAGCACCGCACCTGCGCTCAGGTGCCAGCAGACCCAGCCCAGCAGCTCACCCACCAGGATATACCCACGCAGTTGTCCGCGGTTATCCTTTAAAACAAAGGCAAAGTGCAGCAAAGCACACAGCAGGAAATACAGAATGTCCTCCAGCGAAACAGCAGCTGCGCGGTGCGCGGTCCTGCGGCGCAGCACCCGCAGCAGGTCGTACAGAAAAGACATCCCTGCTCCCACCGCCAACGAAAGCAGAAACAGCCGGGTTTCCTTTGCGATGGTGATACCGGTCATCATCTATCGGAAGATCCTCGCAAAAAATCCGCCTCTCACCGCAGGCTGGTCGGCGTAGGTCAGCGCATCGACCTGTCCCTGCAGCTCCAGCTCTCCTGCCTGCAGGTCGATGCGCTCGATGTGCAGCTGATTTCCGCGGACGGTCAGCTCGCCGAGACCGGTGTAGATTACCACCGTCTGATCATCAAAGCTGTCGATGTCCTCCACACCGGTCACCGTCAGTGAGCCGCGCTCCTCCAAAATCAGATTGTGTGCGCCCATGCTCTTTTTTTCCTCGTTATTCATAAAACCCGCCCTTCCTGTTATTTTGGTTCACCCTATCTGTATGAAGGGTCGTCCCATGTTAGAACAGAAAAGACGGGTTCCTTTTAATATCCCAGCAACAGGTACAGCATCAGTCCTGCCGCGCCTGCGCCGCTCATGACCCAGATGGGATTGAGCTTCCATTTGCGCAGAACAAACAGAGCTGCCAGAAACAGCACCGCTGCAATCCAGTCCAAGTCAGCCGGGTTCAGCGAAACCGGTCCGGCATTCCACAGGGCAGTGACCAAAATGGAGATACCTGCCGAGGCAATCATTGCCACCACCGCCGGACGCAGTCCACCCAGCACACCCTGTACCACCGACAGATTGCGATAGCGAAAATAAACCCACGCCAGCGTCAGGACGATGACACAGGAAGGGAAGACACAGCCGAGGGTCGCAATGATAGCGCCGGGCAGTCCTGCAATCTGGATGCCGACAAAGGTTGCCGAATTGATGGCAATCGGTCCCGGCGTCATCTGCGAGATGGTGATGATGTCGATAAACTCCTGCATGGTCATCCATCCGTGCAGATCAACCACCTGATGCTGAATCAGCGGCATGGCAGCATATCCGCCGCCGACGCTGAACAGTCCAATCTGGAAAAAGCTCCAGAACAGTTCCAAAAGTACGGTCATGCTTATGCACCCGCCTTTCCGTTGCGCTCGTCGTGCAGGGTGGCAAACAAACCAATCAGCGCACAGACAATGATGATGAGCATGACATTGACATGAAAGAAGCAGGCAGCCGCAAAAGAACCGAGCATAATCAAAATCGGCAGCCACCGTTTTTGCTTTAGAACATCTCCGCCCATGCTGATGACCACGTCTGCAATGACTGCCGCTACACCTGCCTGCATCCCGCGCAGCACCAGCTTGACAATCAGACTGCTTTGAAAAGCGGTGTAGGCAAGGGAAATCAGCGATAGGATGATCAGCGGCGGCAGCACCGTGCCCAGCGTGCTGACCATCGCACCGGCAAATCCTGCCAGACGATAACCAATCAGGATGGAGGCGTTGACTGCAATCGGTCCCGGAGCTGACTGCGCAATCGCGGTCAGGTCGAGCATCTCGGTTTCCTCAATCCAATGAAACTGCTCTACAAATTTTTTGCGCATCAGCGGGATGATGACATATCCTCCGCCAAAGGTAAATGCACTCAGATAAAAGGTGGAAGTAAACAGCTTCCGATAAAAGGCAAAATCCTTTTTCATACCAAATCCCTCCGTCTTTTCTAGCCCAATCACACAATCACCGCTGTTTCCAGCTCGGTCGCTCCACAGTAGGTTTGCAGTGCCTCACACATCTGCCCGAGCATCGGTTGCAGCGATTGCGCGCCGCCAAACCCAAAGACGCACATCAGCAGCCGCGTGGTCTGTGGGGTAATCATCGCACGGGTGCTGTCGCTGTTTGGATTTCCAAAAAATCCCTGCCGGTCGCTGAGCACCGGCAAAAACTCGATGTTGACCGCCTCCTTGCCGATGCCGTGGTAATGCACCCCTTCCCCTGCCGGCTTCCAGACGATGTCGCCCTCCAGCTTTTCCAAATCATAGCTGCCCAAAGAATAGCCGGTATCCAGTGAAATCAGATTGTTGACCTCGACGACATTGTTAATCTGATACAAGCCCTTTCCCTGAAGCACCCTGCGGTTGAGCGCCTCAGCAGAATTGCGGTAGCGCTTGACATCCTTGCCCAGTGCCGTACAGCAGGCACGTGTCTGTGCAATATGCTCCCTTGTTTTAATCTGTTCGATGCTCATGCTGTCCATCAGGCGTCGGCAGACGACGTCGATGGCTTCGAGCAGCTGCCGGGAGCTGGGCTGCACAACCACCCTGCACTGAACACATCCTAAAGCTGCCTGCTGCCAAACCTCCTTGAGCTGTGGGTTGATGGTAATATTGACCAAAATTCATTCCTCCTCTATTCTCCAACACCATTTTCTGTTTCAGTTATACCCCTTTTCCCCGTACAAAGTCAAGTGCCGAATTCGTTTGGTTTCGAGCATTTTTTTCGCGCAGCGGTTGAGGAAGCGGAAAAGCTGTGGTAAACTGTAAAGTAAGGGTACTTTTGTTCCCACTGACCTTTTAACAAAATTGGAAAGGATGTTGCACCATGATTTCCCCTGCAAAAAAAGAATTTATCGAATTTATGATGAGCGCGGACGTTCTGCGTTTTGGCGAATTTAAAACCAAGAGCGGACGTCTTTCCCCATATTTTGTCAACACCGGCAACTATAAGACCGGTGCACAGATTTCCACCCTGGGCAAATTCTACGCTCAGTGCATCATGGAAAACTGCAAGGATAACTTTGACGCCATGTTCGGTCCTGCCTACAAGGGCATCCCGCTGGCTACCTCGGCAGCCGGTGCGCTGGCACGCGACTACGGCGTAGATAAACCATACTTCTTCAACCGCAAAGAGGTCAAGGACCACGGCGAAGGCGGCAGCCTGGTCGGCTACCAGCCAAAGGACGGCGACCGCATCATCATCATCGAGGATGTTATCACCGCCGGCACCGCTGTCCGCGAAACTGTTCCGATCCTGCAAAGCGCAGCTAAAGTGACCATCCCGGATATGTTCATCTCGGTCAACCGCTGCGAGGTCGGACAGAACGCAGGCAAGACCGCTGTCATGGAAGTCAAGGAGGAGTTTGGCATCAACGTTCATGCCATCATCACCGTTGCCGACATCTATGAGTACCTCAAAGAAAAGCCGGAGTACACCTCCGTGCTGGTCAACATGGAAAAATATATGGAGCAGTACTGCATCCTGTAAACCCTTTGTACACCACAAAAGCAGCGGCAGCGCGGGTATCCGCGCTGCCGCTGCTTTTGCTTTCTGCCGTCTTGCTTCCCCCCGGTTTCCGATGTATAATATGGAGTAAGAATCCAAAGTGACAAAGGAGGAATCAGGATGCCTCTCAAAAAGATATGCAGTGCAAAAAATGGCTTGATTGCCGCAGCGGTTCTGCTGCTTGTATGTCTGTCCGTTCTGCTGTTGCCTGACCTTACCCACCGGGGAACCCCCGCAGGGAAAAACACCCGCTACTATGCCGGTGAACAACCGACCGCCTTTCTGCTGGCTGTGCCGGAAGACGGATATGCGCATCAAAACCTTTTGCATTTTCTTTCGTCGCAGGATTTTCCGGTGCTGGTCGCCGAGCATCCTGCCCATCCCGACCCGGATGCTGCCGCGCAGGGCAGCCTGCTGGAAGAGGAAGCACAGCTGCTGGAATCCCTTTCCGGCATTAAACCGTCCGAACAGGTTTGGATTGGCTTTCATGCAGGAGCTAACTCCCTGCTCGACCAACTGATGACCGGCAGCGAAAGCTGTAAGGCGGCGGTGGTCCTCTCCCCGATGCTGGACAGCCAACAGATTGACGATGCCATCATTGTCAACGGTAACTATCAAAACCAAAGCGAGTGGATCAACTCCCTGTCGCCGCAGATGGTGCGCCAGCCGATTCTTCTTTTGACCTCCAACGGCGACGATATTGCCACCCCTTATCAGATGACCTTGATGTACAACAAGTTTTCCTCCGACAGCATCATCCACATGGGCGGTGTTTACCACGCGGACCAAAACGACGTCTTCCTTTCCATCACCGACAGCGGCTTTCATGCCACCGTCCCGCTTCATTCCCAGACGATGGAGGAGATTTTACGGTTTCTCAATCCGCTTGTGGAGCAGCTACCGGAGATGACCGCTCTTCCACGCCTATACAATCTGTCTGCTGTGGCAATTCCCGCCTTGCTCCTGCTGGCGCTGGCATTTGCCATCCGCCTTTCTGCCGGATATGCGCCGCAGGTTTCCTTCAGCGTCGAGCACAGCCCTTCGGCTGTCAAAACCTCTCTGCGCCTGCCCGCTGCCATCGGTCTGTCCTGGCTGGGTGCGCTGGCAGGTCTGCTGGGCGGCTGGGTCGTTTATCAGTTTTCTGCCCAGGCAATCTGGATGATTGGCTGTGCGCTGCTCATCTTCTGCCTGCTGCTGCCGGTGGTGTCCAAGCGCCTGCTGCGCAACTCCTCCGGTGTCTTTGAAGCCACCCGCACCAAAGCTTCCCCGGTGCTGCTCAGCTATGGAGCTGCTTTGGCAGCGGCACTTTCGCTGACCGTTGTGCTGCTGCACACCTTCCCGCTGCCTGTCATTCCAAATCCGCTGTGCTTTGGCAATGTCGCCCTGCTTACAGCGGCGGTCGTTCTCTTCCTGCTGTTCCCACGGGCTGTAGTGACCACCTTAGAGCGCAGCCGCAAATCTTCTCCCGCTGCCTTAACCGGCTTGCTGTTCTCCCTGCTGCTGCCTCCTCTGTTCTTTCTGCTGGTCATCGTCGTCCTCACCGGCAACAGCTCGCTGTTCTGGGCAATCTGCTTTGCATCCAGCATGACCCTTTCCTGCTTGGTAGCAAAGCTGAGTTTCCAGCTGTGTGGCAGCCGCCTGCACGCTTCTGTCACGGCGGTGATTGCAGCTCTGCCGGCTTTTCCTTTCCTGCTTTTTCTTGCATAAATCTTGAAGCGCACCCCATTGGTCCGCCCGTTAAAGGAGTTGTTCCCACTTGATCTGCAAAACTGTCAACATCAAAAAAAATATGCCCTTGGTTTCTCAGGCGATGACCCAGCTGGGAAATGAAATCTGGCTGGCAAAATATGCCCGCTGCCACGCGCTCAAGGTCATCCACGGCTACGGCTCCACCGGTCAGGGCGGCGCCATCAAGACCGCCTGCTTAAAGCTGTGTGCCGACCGCAAGCGCACCGGAGTCATCCGTCATTTTGTGCGCGGGGAGGACTTCACCCCCTTCACTGCCGACGGCAGAAAAGCCATCGAACTTTGCCCGCAGCTCAAGAGCGATGTTGATTTTGGCAGACAAAACGACGGCATCACCATCATTTTATTTTAAAACCAGAAAAGCAAAAAGCTCTCCTTTTCGGAGAGCTTTTTTGTTGATCGATTTTTACTCTGCGGTTTCTTCCTGCGGCAGCAGCGCCGGTTTACAGAGGATTTCATTTACCTTTGTCTCCAGCAGGGAGGCGGTATAGGAAGGGGTGATGACACAGGCGGTATCGGCTCCGCCGCCGGTGCCACCGACCACCATCACCGGCTGTTTTGCCCGAATCGCTCCGCAGTCGGCTACCATCAGCGCAATCTCCACACAGACCTTGACGCCCTGTCCAAACATCCGTAGGGTCGCAGCCATGATTTCCACCGGATACACACCGCCGAACGCCTTGCTGATTCCACGCTCCGCTCCGCTGAGTGCGTGCGCAGCCGTCACCACCGTCACACCCTGCTGATGCAGCCGGTCACGCATCTCGTCGGAAAGGCTGTTTTCATTTACTGCCTTTGCTCCATACGCACAGCTGACCGCAACCAGCTTACCGGAAAATCCCATTTCCCTGGCAAGCTCTGCTGCTCTTAACGCAGTGTCACCCTTGGTGGTTGCCACCACAAGGTCCATCTCCCGCTCGAGGGCGGTCTGGATTGCCAGCTTGAGGGTCACATCGGTGTTCGTTTTTCCAACCTGCTTAAAGGTAAGCATCGTTTTTCCTCCTTTTCAACTTTATACGCCGTAAGGCAATGTGTGCGCACTGACGGAACCAAATTCCCGCAGGGAGAATATCTTTTCGTCGGAACTCCAGTCGACGATGGTCACCCCATCAAACTGCTGCACCTTGCCTGCAAAGGTACAGCGGAAATTCCATTCCACCACGGTATTTTGGTTTTGATGGTAAAAGGCTTGTATTTTCCATTGCTCCACCTTGCCCTGTTGGGTCCAGTCGTCGAACCAATGCTCCAGCTGCGCAATTCCGTGATATTCCGGTCCCCAGCTTTCGCTGTAATATACATTTTTATCAAACAGCCTGGATAGCTCCTGACGTTCTCCGGTCAGCCACATATCAAACCAGCGTTTGATTTTTTCTTCCCTTTGTTTTTCTTGCAAAACGATTACCTCCCTATGGATTTTGTCTATCTATTTCGGACATATTCCCCGATTTTTCTGCCGATTGGACTGATTCCAATCAAAAATCCAACCAACGCCGGCAACACCCAACCAATGCCCAGTGAAGCCAGCGGCAGCTGCATCACCTTTTCGGTCAGACCACCCAGCGAAATGCCCGCTGTTTTGCAGCCGTCAAAGATGGAAAAGAAGAGAGAAAACAGCATACTAAAAGCATATACCTCGGTGCGACCTTTCCAAAAACGGTCAAAGAAGGAGAGCAGCACCAGTACAATCACCAGAGGATACAGCACCACCAGCAGCGGCAGCACGGTATCCAGCAGGGTATCCAGTCCCACATTGGAAACAAACCAGGTAAACAGGGTGACCACCGTGACCACTAAACGATGAGAAATCTTAGGAAACAGTTTGGTGAAATAATCTCCCAAAGCGGTTGTCAGACCGATGGAGGTGGTCATACACGCCAGAATCATGGCGATGCCTAAGATGACATTTCCCCATTTTCCAAACAGGCTGTATACTGCATAGTTGAGCAGAACGCCGCCGTTGGCAAACGCTTCCATACCGGAAGTCTGGCTGCCCACAAAGCACAGCGCACCATAAACCAGACACAGCAGCACCACTGCCACGATACCGACTTTGGCGGTATATTGGACCACCTGCTTGTGATCGGTCACACCCTTGTCGCGGAAAACGTCGATGACGATGATGGCAAACACCAGCGCTGCAAATCCGTCCAGTGCAAGGTAGCCCTGCAGCAATCCCTCGATGAACGGTCCGTTTTCATAGACGATGGCGGTATCCTGCACCGCTCCCAGCGGATTGAAAACAGCTGCCACAAAAATCACACCGATGGAAAGCAGCAGCACCGGCGTCATAAATTTTCCGACAACATCCACCACCTTGGCAGGCTTGAGGGAAAAGAAATAGGTGATTCCAAAGAATATAGCCGTATAAAGCAGCATCGGAACAAAATGGGAGCTGCCTTCCGGCAAAAACGGAACCACACCAATCTCAAAGGAAACGGCTCCGGTGCGAGGAAGCGCAAAAAAAGGACCCAACAGCAGGTAGATGATTGCTGTAAGCAATATGCCTACCTTTCTGCCAGCCTTCCCGACCAGGCTGTCCATGCTGCTTCCTGCCATGACCACCGCCAGGATACCTAAAACGGCAAGTCCGGCATCGGTGATGATAAATCCCAGCAGCGCCCATGGAGCCTGTGTTCCCGCCTGTTGTCCCAGCGCCGGCGGAAAAATCATATTGCCTGCGCCAAAGAAAATGGAAAACAGCATAAAGGAAACATAAATAATTTGCGAGGTCTTCAGTTTCTGGTTCAAAGAGAATCCCTTCCTTTTTATAAAGTTTCTTGAGCCTATCTTATTATATTTTATACAAATTGTCAATCATCATCTGAAATATTTCTGTAAGATTTGTTTTAATCTACAAAACTTTTTTTCTTTGATTGAGCAGAATGTTTCTCTTCCCTGCACCCCTCGGTTCTGCTTGAAAAAAGCTGCATCACTTTTTCTCTTTGATAGCTCAAAGAGAAAAAGTTTTTGATTTTTATGCCTTTTGACGTTTTGCAGCCTTTATTTTTGCTAAAATCGCCGCAGAAATAAACGGAAATCTGATGTTTATACCAGTTTTAGAGGTCATTATCATACAGATTGACTAGGGTTTTTCTTGATTTTTTCACTTTTTCTTCTAATTCCCATTGTTGCATGATCCCGCTTGTTGTGCTATACTATCCTCAAATATTGAAGTATTTACATTACTTTGTAAGGTCAATATTCTAAAACGCTTTTACTATTCACCAGAATTTATCTGTTACAAAGGGAGGCTATCTGCTATGAATTCTTTGAAACTGATCGAAGCTCTTTCCAACGCATACGGTGCGTGCGGCTTTGAGGACGAAGTGGTAGAAATCGCAGAAAAATATGCACAGGACGAAGACCTGGGTGCTGCCAGACACGACTGCAACCTCAACGTTTATATTGACGCTCATAAAAACACCGGCAAAAAACCGGTTGTTATGGTAGACGCTCACAGCGACGAATGCAGCTTTGTTGTTCAGGCAATCAAACCAAACGGCACTCTGCGTTTCCTGCCTCTGGGCGGCTGGTCGAGCTACACCGTTCCGGCTCATAAGGTAAAGGTTCAGACCTATGACGGCAAATGGGTATCCGGTATCGTTGCAAGCACACCGGTACACTTCCTGTCCGGCGACAACAAAAATGCCTGCCCAACCATCGCTGATATGGTCATCGACATCGGCTCCACCTCTAAAGAGGAAACCGAAAAGGTATTCAACATCCACATCGGCGCACCGGTTGTTCCAGACGTTACCTTTGAGTACAACGAAACCACCGGTGTCATGCTGGGCAAAGCATTCGACAACCGTGTCGGCTGCGCTGCTGTTCTGGAAACCATGAAGGACCTGAAGAACGAAAACCTGGATGTGGACGTTGTCGGCGTTCTTTCCTCTCAGGAAGAAATCGGTGAACGCGGCGCATTCGTTACCCGCGACGTAGTAAAACCGGACATCGCAATCTGTTTTGAAGGCTGCCCGGCAGACGACACCTTCACCCCGGACTACTTCATCCAGACCGCAATGAAAAAAGGTCCAATGCTGCGCCACTTCGACCGTTCGATGGTGACCAACCCACGTTTCCAGAGATTCTCTCTGGAGCTTGGCAGAGAACTGGGCATCCCGGTTCAAGAATCGGTTCGTTCCGGCGGCGGCACCAACGGTGGTCCAATCCACACCTCCAACGGGGGTGTTCCGGTCATCGTCATCGGTGTTCCGGTTCGTTACATCCATTCTCATCACGGTTTTGCCGCTCTGGAAGACTACCAGAACAGCGTAAAACTGGCTGTTGAAATCATCAAACGCCTGAACGACGAAAAGATCAAATCCTTCTAAAACAGAAATCTTCTGAAAAAGCTTCATACAATACATAAAAAAACCAGCCGAGGGAAATTTCCCTCGGCTGGTTTTTTATGGATGAATCAAATAACAGGATGTCTTAGTTGTTTAAGAGGACCGCACCTTCCCAGTAGTAGCCTTCCTCTGCCAGCTTTGCCTTGAGCTGGTCGATTTCCTCATCCAGCTCTTTGAGCAACTGCTCATACGCCTGTACCACGCTGTTATACTGCTGCTGGGTGATCGTTCCATCCTGGAAGTCGTGCTGCGAGCTTAACAGCTCTGCATCCACCTCGTTGTACTGGTATAGGTTTGCTTCCAGTTCTTCCATCAACGGCAGCAGGTCATCGCGACCTGCATCCAAAAGTTGTTTCTCTCGGTAGGCTGTTATCTTCTGGCTGTTGTCCCACAGGGCGGTTAAATAAGATTCCTTACTCATCGCATATTTTTGAAAAGTCTCTCGGTCTTTTTCCATCTGTCTTTCCAGCTGCAAAATGTCCGACGGTGCCACGCTGATTCCTTCGGTTGCAATGCTTTCCTCTGCGGTCGTCTGCTGCTCATCGTCAGCTGCATATTCCTGCTGCATCAGCTGTTCTTTCAGCAGTTCATTTTCCATCTGGGACTGCTGAAGTTCTTGCTGCAACATCTCCAGCTGCACCTGCTGCTCCTCGTACTGGTTTTTCAGTGTTTCCTCCTCGGTGGGCAGGTAGCCGTACTCCCGAATCTGCGCAAAGTTTACGAACTCGACTCCGCCGCCCACATCGAAGTAGACACCGTCCTGGCTGCCGCTGGTGATGGAAACAGTTTTGGGAACCTCGATGATGATGGTGTGATGACTGCGCATTTCCTCGCGGAGAAGATTGAGCAAGCCTTCCCTGGAAAAGTGAAGCTGCTGTCCTTCCAGTGTCTCCTGCTCCTGTAGACGGATGACTGCCGACTGCCCTTCGGTGGTGACTTGAGCCGTATCTCCGTCGGCAGTGTAGAGATGAATCTGCGCATCCGGCGACTGACGAACCTCGATAAAACGCTTTCCGTATCCATAATCAGTGAGATGGATGACCCGAAGGGAGGTAATCTCCTGCGGCAGGTCCTGCTTTTGCAAATTTTCTTCCAGGTTGCTGACCACATCGTTATACAAGCTGACACCTTCCTGTGCCGCCATCGGCAGGGTGCAGGTCAGGCCGACCACTCCTACCACAAAACAGCTCACAGCTGCTATGAGAGATTTTTTCATTTAGCACCCTTCCTTTCCATTTGCATCAGCCGCATTCCCCTGTTCCTCCAGCGGCGACGGCAGTGCGGTCGGCAGCAGCTTTACCTGCTTTTCAGACGGTTGTGCAGGAGATGCTTTTGCAGCAGGCTTTTCTTTGCGCTTGCTGTGATGCCCTTCTTCAATCAGCCAGCCTTCAAACTTGTGGAGCATCCGGCTCCAGACGTTCAGTCCCCAGCGGAACAGCGGCTCGCTGCCCTTCCAGCAGGAGCGCAGTGCCCGCCAGAACAAAATGGAAAGGGCGGAAAACAGACCGATGCAGGCAAGCGAACCAAAGAGCAGCGCGCCGCCCGCGCCCTTGCCGACCAGTACAAAGGCAAAGCCACACAGGATGATGCCGATACAACCGACCAGCGCCATCACCACAGATGCTGCTAATGCAAACAGCAAAACTCCCAACAGACTCGCCCAAACGGTCAGCACACCCATGCTGAGTGCAGCAACAAAACAGAAGAGCATCACAGCGATAGCAGCCAGCATCAGCCAACGGCAGCCTCTCCCGATTGCTTTGCAGGAGCGCAAAATCACGCCCTCTTCGTCGTGCTGTTTTGGTCCCGAAGAAGCTTTTTCACTCTTCTGTGGCTGCTCGGCTTCCGGCTGCGGACGCTCCTGAGCGCCTTCTCCCTTGTCCCACTGGTCAAACTTTTCTTTGGCGTCCTTCACCTTGTCGGTGACATAACCCCAGGCGTGGCTCCAAGGTGCTTTTTTCTCTGCACCCACATGGACCTTTTCCTCCGCCTGTTCCTGACTCTCCTCAATCAGCTGCTGCGCCACCAGCTCCGGGTCCCCTAATTTGGCTGCAATCTGAGAATCCTGCTGGCTCTGGCGCCTGCCCTCCTCAAAGTACTCGGCATAATCCCGCATGATGTCTTCAATCTCTTCCCGGGGTAATTTATGCTTGAGACACTCCTGCAAGCGCTCCAAATATTCCTGTTTATTCAACAACCTCACCTCTCAAAATCTCGTTGACCATTTTGGAAAAATCATCCCAGTCCGCTTTCAGCGAGCCAAGATACCCCTTTCCTTTTTCGGTCATGTGGTAATATTTCCTAGCCGGACCGACGGTGCTTTCTTTTAAATAGGTCACAAAATATTCCTCCTGCGTCAATCGCCGCAGAATCGGATAGACCGTCCCTTCGTTGATCTCGGTGTAATAAGCGATGCTTTGTACAATCTCATAACCGTACATGTCCTTGCGCTCGATCAGGGCAAGGACACACATCTCGATAACGCCCTTGCGAAATTGTGTATTCATTTCCTCCCCCCTCTGTACCCATATTATAGCACAGTACCTTGTATTACACAATACCTAGCCGAACTTAATACCGTACAAAATTTAATAGCAGATTTTCGTTTATTTTGTTTGTTTATTTGACAGACGTGACAAAAAAAACGGAGGGACTGCATCAACAGTCCCTCCGCATAAAAGCTCTTGATTCTTTTTTATCCCATCAAACTGGGGGAAACGATGTAGTAACCCAACGACTCTGCATAGAAGCAAAGCAGCCCACTGTCCTCATCCACCTGCGTCTGCAACGCCTTTAATTCCCCGTTGACCACCTCATACACATAGGAGTCGGTGCGCTGAACCGGCAGGCAAACCCTGCCCGGTTGTGAAAAGCTGTCCTCATCGCCGTTAAAGCGATAGCACTGAATATCAAACGCCTTGTAACGGTTGGCAATCTGTGAATCAAAGCTGCAATCCAAATCCAGATAGATGGTCTGTCCCGGCTGGAGCACTGCATCTTTAAAGTAGACATTGCCGCCAAAGGAAAGGATGACCTCTTCCCCTTGGTAAATCTGTCCTGCGTGCAGGTTCATCGGTGAGCTGACCTCGGTAATCCCTCTGGGCTGCACCTCTTTGATTGCATTTCCAAAGGTAAGCTCCAGCGGCAGCCACTCGGAGGAGCTTCTGCTCTGCTCATCGTACAGGGCAAGCTGACCGTACATCGGAATATCCTTCGACTGCGGTAAGGTAGCTACAAAATCAACAGCAACATTCAAGCTTCCCGTTTCATTTGCCCAACGCACCTGCGAAATGACCTGCGAGTCGATGCCGGTGGTTTCGATTGCCCAGTTGGACGGTCGGCTCTTTTGGGTGTACAGCTCGCCTGTCAGGCGATTGACGATAGGGATGTAAAGGATGTCCCCCGGGAAAAAGCGCAGCTCGTCCATATCCTCCAGCTTTTCGGTCTGCTGCGGCAGAGAAAGCAACTGGGCGATAGCTTCGGTGTGCTTGACCTGTGCCTGAGAAAGCTGCAAGCTGTACTGCGACTGCTCCATCGACACCGGAGCGGTCTGTCCAATCATCAGTGACAGCGGCAGCTGCGGCTGCGGCAACTGCACCGCATAGGAAACGGCACTCAGGTTGAGCATCATAGTCATTGCCATTCCAAAAGAAACCAACATCCGTTTTACTTTTTTCATCGTGCCGCCTCCTTCTTATCAAAATAATATGCTTTCCAAATCGGAAAACATTCCAAGTGCTGCACGTTCATCTACCATTTAGTATACAATATAAATTACAGAAAAACAAGGGGATTTTAAAATTTTTGTAATCTGTTTGTCATTTTTACTCTCGTAAAGTTATATTTTGTAAATATATCCTTTAAAGTTTACTGTATTCTTACAAAGAGTGCAAAAAAAGAAGGTACAGATAAAATCTGTACCTTCTTGAAAACGTCAGTTATTCAAAAGAATCAAGCAATCAGAGATTACTCAACGATCTTGGTAACAACGCCGGAACCTACGGTTCTGCCACCTTCACGGATAGCGAAACGCAGACCTTCTTCGATAGCGATTGGAGTGATCAGCTCAACGTCCATCTCAACGTTATCGCCAGGCATGCACATCTCAACGCCTTCTGGCAGTTTGATTACGCCAGTAACGTCGGTAGTTCTGAAGAAGAACTGTGGTCTGTAGTTGTTGAAGAATGGGGTATGACGGCCACCTTCATCTTTTTTCAGAACGTAAACCTGACCATGGAATCTGGTGTGTGGATGGATGGAACCTGGTTTGCACAGTACCTGACCACGTTTGATGTCAGTTCTCTGAACACCACGCAGCAGAGCGCCGATGTTATCGCCAGCTTCAGCGAAGTCGAGCAGCTTTCTGAACATTTCGATACCGGTAACAACGGTCTTCATCTTCTCTTCCTGCAGACCAACGATTTCGACCTCTTCGGAGAGTTTCAGAACGCCTCTCTCAACTCTACCAGTAGCAACGGTACCACGACCAGTGATGGTGAAGATATCCTCAACAGGCATCAGGAATGGCAGGTTTTCGTTTCTCTCTGGGGTTGGGATGTATTCGTCAACAGCATCCATCAGTTTGTAGATTGGCTCGTAAGCTGGATCGGAAGGATCGTCTGGTGCTTCCAGAGCTTTCAGAGCGGAACCACAGATGATTGGGGTGTCGTCGCCTGGGAAGTCGTACTCGTTGAGCAGGTCACGGATTTCCATCTCTACCAGCTCGAGCAGCTCAGGGTCGTCAACCTGGTCAGCTTTGTTCATGAATACTACGATGTAAGGAACGCCTACCTGACGGGAGAGCAGGATGTGCTCACGGGTCTGTGGCATCGGACCGTCTGCAGCAGAAACAACGAGGATAGCGCCGTCCATCTGAGCAGCACCGGTGATCATGTTCTTAACGTAGTCAGCATGTCCTGGGCAGTCAACGTGAGCGTAGTGTCTTTTTGCAGTCTCGTACTCAACGTGAGAAGTGTTGATGGTGATACCACGTTCTCTCTCTTCTGGAGCTTTATCGATGTTAGCGTAGTCTTCGAATTTAGCCTGACCTTTGAGGGACAGAGCTTTGGTGATAGCAGCAGTCAGAGTAGTTTTACCGTGGTCAACGTGACCGATGGTACCAATGTTAACATGTGGCTTGTTTCTTTCGAATTTAGCTTTTGCCATGGTTATTTCCTCCCTTTTCAATACGGGGATTATCCCGTAATCATAGTTTTATATGTTACAATTCGTATTGTAACAATTTATCGCCAAAAAATCAAGGGCAATCCCGCAAAAATAGCGGAAATATTCCCAAAATTTCGCTTAGGTGCGGCAAAAATGCCGCTAATGGCGATTATTCTCCTTTGGTTCTTGCAGAGATAATCTTTTCGCTAATGCTCTTTGGAACTTCTACGTAGTGAGAAGGCTCCATGGTGTACTGACCACGACCCTGTGTCTTAGAACGCAGGTCGGTTGCATAACCGAACATCTCGGACAGTGGAACAAAGGAATTTACCTGCTGTACGCCATGTCTTGCATCCATACCCTGGATCTGACCACGGCGGGAGTTCAGGTCACCGATAACATCGCCCAGATAATCGTCTGGAGTGATAACGGTTACCTTCATGATAGGCTCGAGCAGAACAGCGTCGCCCTTTCTCATAGCCTCTTTGAACGCCATAGAACCAGCGATCTTGAACGCCATCTCAGAGGAGTCGACCTCATGGAAAGAACCATCGTACAACTCTACCTTAACGTCAACAACCGGATAAGCGGCCAGTACACCAGCCTGCATAGCGCCCTGGATACCTGCGTCAACAGCTGGGATGTATTCCTTCGGAATCGCACCGCCGACAACGCTGTTGATGAACTCGTAGCCCTTACCGGACTCGTTCGGGGTAACTCTGATCTTAACGTGACCGTACTGACCTTTACCACCGGACTGACGAGCGTATTTCATATCAACATCAGCAGGTTTTCTGATGGTTTCTTTGTAAGCTACCTGTGGCTTACCTACGTTTGCCTCTACCTTGAACTCACGCAGCAGACGGTCAACGATGATCTCCAGATGGAGCTCACCCATACCGGCGATGATGGTCTGTCCGGTTTCTTCGTCTGTGTAGGTCTTGAAGGTCGGGTCTTCCTCTGCCAGTTTTGCCAGAGCAATACCCATCTTTTCCTGACCTGCTTTAGTCTTAGGCTCGATAGCAACACGGATAACCGGCTCTGGGAATTCCATAGACTCCAGGATGATAGGAGCTTTTGGATCACACAGGGTATCACCGGTGGTTACCTTCTTAACACCTACCGCAGCAGCGATATCACCTGCGTAGCAAGCATCGATATCTTTTCTGTGGTTTGCGTGCATCTGAAGGATACGACCGATTCTTTCGGTATGACCTTTGGTTGCGTTGAGGACGGTATCACCGGTATTGACAACACCGGAGTATACGCGGAAGAAGCAGAGCTTACCAACGTATGGGTCGGTCGCAATCTTGAAAGCAAGAGCTGCGAACGGAGCGTCATCGGAAGAAGGTCTGTCCTCTTCCTCGTCGCTGTCCAGGCTTACGCCCTTGATGTCCGGTACGTCGGTTGGAGCTGGCATGTAGTCGACGATAGCGTCGAGCAGCTTCTGAACACCTTTATTCTTATAAGAGGTACCGCAGCATACAGGAACCATTCTGTTTGCCAGAGTATCTACACGGATCGCGTGTTTGATCTCTTCGATGGTCAGTTCCTCACCATTGAGGTATTTTTCCATCAGTTCTTCGTCCTGCTCGCAGATGGATTCCAGCATCTTTACATGATACTCTTCAGCCTGGTCTTTCATGTTGTCAGGAATATCAACAACAGAAATATCCTTGCCCATGTCATCGTTGTAAATGTAAGCCTTCATCTCTACCAGGTCGATCAGACCCTCAAAGAAAGCCTCGGAGCCGATTGGCAGCTGGATCGGAACTGCATTACATTTCAGACGGTCATGGATCATGTCCAGAACATTGTAGAAGTCTGCACCCATGATGTCCATCTTATTTACATAGATCATTCTTGGAACGCGATATTTATCAGCCTGGCGCCATACAGTTTCGGACTGTGGTTCAACACCGCCCTTAGCACACATTACTGTTACAGAACCGTCGAGGACGCGCAGGGAACGCTCTACCTCTACTGTAAAGTCAACGTGTCCAGGAGTATCGATGATGTTGATGCGGTGGTTCTTCCAGTAGCAGGTTGTAGCAGCGGAAGTAATGGTAATACCTCTTTCCTGCTCCTGTACCATCCAGTCCATCGTTGCGCTACCATCATGAGTTTCACCGATCTTGTGGTTGATACCGGTGTAGTACAGAATACGCTCAGTGGTGGTAGTTTTACCAGCATCGATGTGCGCCATTATGCCGATGTTACGAGTCATAGCTAATGCAACGTCTCTTGGCATATTGTCCTCCTTCGCAATAGTTCAATCATATTCGGGTAGTAAAAAACCAGAACCGCCAAAGCAGCGGCGCCCAGACAGCCCCCGGGCACGGCTGCTTCAACACTGTCCTGATTAGAATCTGTAATGTGCGAAAGCTTTGTTTGCTTCTGCCATTTTGTGAGTATCCTCACGTTTCTTAACAGCGCCGCCGGTACCATTGATTGCATCAATGATTTCGCCAGCCAGACGCTCTTTCATGGTTTTCTCGGAACGAGCTCTGGAGTAGTTGGTCAGCCATCTCAGACCCAGGGTCTGTCTTCTAGCTGGACGGACCTCCATTGGTACCTGATAGGTAGCACCACCGATACGGCGTGCTTTAACTTCCAGAACCGGCATGATGTTTTCCAGAGCTTCTTTGAAAGCTTCCAGAGCATCTTTGCCTGTCTTTTCGTTTACGATTTCGAATGCACCGTAGACGATCTTCTGGGCAACACCCTTCTTACCGTCGTACATGATATTGTTGATCAAACGTGTTACCAGCTTGGAATTGTACATTGGATCTGGCAATACATCACGTTTAGCGATTTGACCTCTTCTTGGCACTTCGCTTCCCTCCTTCACAGTCTGAATTCATCGGTACTCGAAAGTGACAAAACTCCCGTTTGCCAATGTGAAGTCTTCTATGACGCCAATCGCAGGTGCTCCCTGCTTTCAGCTATATAAAAGCCCACATGAGCGGTTATTGTCGAATGAAAATGGAGTTTTATTACTTCTTCTTTGGACGTTTTGCGCCGTACTTGGAACGGCTCTGCATTCTGTTGGCTACACCCTGTGTATCGAGTGTACCGCGGATGATGTGGTAACGAACACCAGGGAGGTCCTTTACACGGCCGCCACGAATCAGAACAACAGAGTGCTCCTGAAGGTTGTGACCGATACCTGGAATGTAAGCGGTTGCTTCGATTCCGTTGGAAAGACGTACTCTTGCTACTTTACGCAGCGCGGAGTTTGGTTTCTTTGGTGTCTGGGTTCTGATTGCAGTACATACACCACGTTTCTGTGGAGAATTCTGGTCGATTGCTTCTCTCTTCAGGGAGTTCCATCCTTTCAGAAGAGCTGGCGCTGTGGACTTTTTCTCTACAGACTCTCTGCCTTTACGAACTAACTGGTTAAAGGTTGGCATATTGCACCTCCTTACTAAAGTATCGAAAGATTTGTTTTTTAATAGGACCGGCTGTTTTTTGGTGTGCAGGTTATCCCTGCGCAAGCCCTACCAATTAAATATTTTATCATTCCAGCCGCATTCTGTCAACAAATTTTCTATCGACATTTACGCCAATTTTCCGCTCTTTTATGCCCTTCTCCTTATACAAAGCGAAACATTCCCGGTTACAGGATGCTCCCTTGACAGGCATTTTATTCCTGTGCAGAAAAAAAGAGGGCAAATTGCCCTCTTTTTCTTTCATTTGCAGTTGTTACCGAATCCTTACAGACCAGGCGAATCTAACAGCAGCGGCTTCTGGTTTTCCCGAACATAAATCAGCTTTTGATATTGGTTGTTGGACAGCCACTCCTCAAATCCTTTTGGGACACCGTTTGTCCAGTACAAATCAATCCAGCTTTGATTGATAAACAGAGCACCGAGATTATTTTCCATCATCTTTTTCAGTTGACTGTCCTTTTGCAGCTCCTCCATTGCCTTTTCCAGCTCCTTTAAAGAAAGCGGACAAAGTTCGTAGAAAACGGTTACGCTGTTCGGATTTGTTTTGCTGTACTTTCGATACAGGGACTCGATTGTCTCTCTGTACTTGTTGCTTGGGATTCCAATTCGAACCGAAGTGTATTCATCAGAAATATAGGTATACTGTGTCTTGGAAAGATTCTTTTTCAAATATGCGGTAAGCTTGTCCACCTCGTTTGCCCGATTTTCTTCCTCAAGTCCTAAACGCTTATATTCTTCCTCCTGTATGGCTGAGCGGACAAATGAGAGTTGTTCTTCGGTCAACCCTTGATACCACTTTTTCAGTTCTTCCTGTTTTTTTATCTGCTCCGGGTCCTGAGCAGAGGGTTCTGTCGGCTCCTCTGCCAGCGGCAAATCGACCCATTCATACTCCTCGACGATGGTGATTTTGGAATCGACACCGTACTTGTTCTGAATACCTTGCAGCTTTTTCTTCAGTCCTGCCGATGCCTGTCCCACTACATCCAGCTCAAGCACCATCTTCTTTTTATCAATATAGGAAGTGCTCACCTCCGGGTAATCGAAAAGGGTACTCTCCTCCTTCTTCAATTCCTCAAGCTGCTTGGCAGTCAGGCTTTTTCCCTTTATCCCCTTCTTTTCCTGCACGGTGGAAGAAAGGCTCATCCTAGTTCCCATGTCGATTGGGGTAGCAAAGCTGCTGATACTTAAAATTGCTGTCATAACAGTTGCAAGCAAACATGCACATATCCTTTTTTTCATGGTCATTCCTCCTTTGAAGTTGATTCCGAGTGTTGCTATTATTGTAGCATATTGTAGCATATTGCAACTATTTATCAATTCGACAAATGACCAAATTTAGACAACCACTTTTGTGAAATGATTCTTTTGTTTTCGATAAAAAAAGCACACCGGACTTCGCCGGTGTGCTTTAAAAACTTGATTCAAATTAGAGTGCCGCTGCTTCCTGCTGCTCTTCTTCAGGAGCTTCTACGATGGCATCGCTGCCCTCTGCTTCCACAATCGGTTCTTCCGGTTCCTCTTCCTTCTCCGGTTCGATATACTCGATGATACCGGTTCCGGCTGGGATGAGCTTACCGATGATAACGTTCTCTTTCAAGCCGCTGAGCGGGTCGACCTTACCTTTGATTGCCGCCTCGGTGAGGACGCGGGTGGTCTCCTGGAAGGAAGCCGCCGACATGAAGGAGTCGGTTGCCAGAGAAGCCTTGGTGATACCCATGAGAACTGCATGGGAGGTGGCAGGTTTGCGATGGATTCCATCCTGTGCCTCCAGAGCCAGCAGCTCTTCATTTGCTTCACGCAGCTCGGATTTGTCAATCAGCGAGCCGGTGATCAGCTTGGTATCGCCGCCGTCATCGATGCGGACCTTGCGCATCATCTGACGAACGATGACCTCGATGTGCTTATCGTTGATATCTACACCCTGTGTACGGTATACGCGCTGTACCCCTTTGATGAGGTAGTCCTGCACTGCCAGCTCGCCGCTGACTGCAAGAACCTCACCCGGCTCAACAGAACCTTCGGTAATCAGCTGACCTTTTTCGACATACTGACCTTCCTGAACGATAATCTTGTAGTCGAATGGTACGATCTTGGTGAACACCTCTCCGTCCTCGCTGGTGACGTTGACGGTATTGGCGCCCTTGTGGTCAAGACGGAAGTTGGCAACACCGGAAACGTGGCTGATGATTGCCGCATTCTTCGGTTTTCTTGCCTCAAACAGCTCCTCGACCCTTGGAAGACCCTGTGTAATATCGCTTGCCGATGCGACACCGCCGGTATGGAAGGTACGCATGGTCAGCTGGGTACCAGGCTCACCGATGGACTGTGCGGAGATAACACCGACTGCCTCACCGATGCCGACCGGCTGACCGTTTGCAAGGTTGGCGCCGTAGCACTTCGCGCAGACACCTTTCTTCGCCTGACAGTTGAGGATGGAGCGAATCTTAACCTGTGTGATGCCTGCATCGACGATCTTCTGTGCAGTCTTTTCGTCGATCATCTTTTCGCGGGTTGCCAGAACCTCGCCGGTCTCTGGATGAACGACATCGTCTGCCAGGTAACGTCCGGTCAGACGCTCTGCCAAACTTTCGATGACACGTCCGCTGTCGGTGATGTCATAAACCACGATACCCTCATGGGTGCCGCAGTCGTCGCTGCGGACGATAACATCCTGCGAAACGTCTACCAGACGACGGGTCAGGTAACCGGAGTCCGCAGTACGCAGCGCGGTATCTGCCAGACCTTTACGAGCGCCTCGGGAGGACTGGAAGTACTCCAAGATGTTCAGACCTTCACGGTAGTTGGATTTGATTGGGATTTCGATGGCTTTACCGGAGGTATTTGCAATCAGTCCGCGCATACCTGCCAGCTGACGGATCTGCTCCATAGAGCCTCGCGCACCGGAATCTGCAAACATATAGATCGGGTTGCGCTCACCGAATGTGGTGCTCAGTTCCTTCTTAACCATCTCGGTGGTGTCGTTCCAAACCTTGATAACACGGTCGTAACGTACATCGTCCGAAATCAGACCACGGTCGTACTGACGTTTGATCTGTGCAACCTTTTCATCCGCCTGTGCAATCAGCTCCTGTTTGTTCTCAGGAATCAGCGCATCGCGGACAGCGACGGTCAAGCCGCTCTTGGTGGAATATTTAAAGCCCTGGTTTTTGATGCGGTCCAGAATCTCGGAGGTGCGCACGGTACCGCAGGAGCGGATGCACTTGTCGATGATCTGACCGAGCTGTTTTTTACGTACCAGGAAGGTGACCTCAAGGTCAAACTGCTTTTCCGAATCGGTTCTGTCTACAAAGCCCAAATCCTGTGGAATCGGGTCGTTGAAGATGATGCGTCCGACGGTAGCGTCGATGATGCGGCTGATGGTCTTGCCCTCGATTTCCTTGGATACGCGGACCTTGATCGGTGCGTGCAGTCCAACGACGCCGGTGTCATATGCCATCTTGGCTTCATCGAAGTTGCGGAATACTTTTCCTGCGCCCGGCTCGTCATCGCGTACCATGGTCAGGTAGTAGGAGCCGAGGATCATATCCTGTGTCGGGATGGTAACAGGACGACCATCCGACGGTTTGAGCAGGTTGCCTGCTGCCAGCATCAAAAAGCGCGCTTCTGCCTGCGCTTCTGCGGACAGCGGGAGGTGAATCGCCATCTGGTCGCCGTCGAAGTCGGCGTTGAAGGCGGTACATACCAGTGGGTGCAGACGGATTGCACGACCCTCAACCAGGATCGGCTCAAACGCCTGGATACCCAGACGGTGCAGGGTAGGCGCACGGTTGAGCAGAACCGGATGGTTCTTGATGACAACTTCCAGTGCATCCCAAACTTCTTTCATCGAAGCTCTGTCCACCATCTTGCGGGCATTTTTGATGTTGGTGGCAATCTCCTGGTCAACTAGACGTTTCATAACGAATGGTTTGAACAGCTCGAGCGCCATCTCCTTTGGCAGACCGCACTGGTACATCTTCAGGTCCGGTCCGACAACGATTACCGAACGACCAGAGTAGTCTACACGTTTACCCAGCAGGTTCTGACGGAAACGACCCTGTTTACCTTTAAGCATATCGGACAGGGACTTGAGCGGACGGTTGTTTGGACCGGTTACCGGTCTGCCGTGACGTCCGTTGTCGATCAGCGCATCGACCGACTCCTGCAACATTCTCTTCTCGTTGCGCACGATGATGTCCGGTGCGCCCAGCTCGATCAGCTTTTTCAGACGGTTGTTGCGGTTGATGACCCTTCTGTACAGATCATTCAGGTCGCTGGTGGCAAATCTGCCGCCGTCCAGCTGTACCATCGGACGGATGTCCGGCGGGATGACCGGAACAACGTCCATGATCATCCAGGAAGGCTGGTTGCCGCTGAGGCGGAACGCTTCAACGACCTCCAGTCTTTTGAGGATTCTGGCTCTCTTCTGACCAACCGGAAGGGTTTCCAGCTCGTCCTTCAGCTCTCTGGAGAGCTGTTCGAGGTCGAGGTCCTCCAGCAGCTTTTTGATGGCTTCTGCACCCATTGCTGCTTCAAACTCGTCCTCATATGCCTCGCGCATATCGCGGTATTCCTTCTCGGAAAGAAGGGTGTATTTTTTCAGATTGGTGGTTCCCGGATCGGTTACGATATAAGAAGCAAAGTACAGCACCTTTTCCAGAAGTCTGGGCGACATATTCAGCAGCAGACCCATTCTGGAGGAGGTACCCTTAAAGTACCAGATGTGGGAAACCGGAGCTGCCAGCTCGATGTGACCCATTCTTTCGCGGCGGACCTTGGATTTGGTGACCTCAACTCCGCAGCGCTCACAGATCTTGCCTTTATAGCGCAGGCGTTTATACTTGCCGCAGTAACACTCCCAGTCCTTGGTAGGACCAAAGATACGCTCGCAGAACAGACCATCGCGTTCTGGCTTCAGGGTGCGGTAGTTGATGGTTTCCGGTTTTTTTACCTCGCCATAGGACCATTCCCTGATTTTTTCCGGAGAAGCCAAGCCGATTTTAATAGACTCGAACACATTAAATTCCATTGATACGACCCCTTCTTCCTTTATTACATATTATCTTCGTTATCATCAAGACCAAAGTCAGAGAATTCATCCAGCAGTCCGCCGAAATCATCTTCCTCTGGAAGATCTGGATGTTCCACAGCAAAGCTGTCCTCAAATTCGGAGTCAACTGCAACATTTTCGCTCTGGAAGGTGGTACCATCGTCCTCCTCCTGGTAGCGTTCGCCGCCGTTGAAGCCAACATCATCATCCAAATCCTGCTTGAGGTCGATCTCCTCGTTGTTCTTATCCAGCACCTTGACATCCAGCGACAGCGACTGCAGCTCTTTGATGAGTACCTTGAAGGACTCTGGGATACCCGGCTTCGGCACGTTTTTGCCTTTTACGATTGCCTCGAAGGTCTTTACACGTCCGATGACATCGTCCGACTTAACCGTCAGGATTTCCTGCAGGGTATAAGCTGCACCGTAAGCCTCCAGTGCCCAAACCTCCATCTCACCGAAACGCTGACCGCCGAACTGAGCTTTACCACCCAGAGGCTGCTGGGTAACCAGAGAGTATGGACCGGTGGAACGTGCGTGGATCTTATCGTCTACCAGGTGATGCAGCTTGAGGTAGTACATATAGCCGACGGTAACCGGGTTGTCGAACGGCTCACCGGTACGTCCGTCGTAAACGATGGTCTTACCATCGCCGCGCAGTCCTGCCATCTCAAGGCATTCCTTGATGTCGTTTTCGTTTGCACCGTCAAATACCGGTGTCATGATCTTCCAGCCAAGCTCTGCTGCCGCACGTCCAAGGTGGACCTCCAGAACCTGACCGATATTCATACGGGAAGGTACGCCCAGTGGGTTGAGCACGATGTCCAGCGGACGTCCGTCCTCCAGGAACGGCATATCTTCCTGCGGCAGGATGCGGGAAACAACACCCTTGTTTCCGTGACGTCCCGCCATCTTATCTCCGACGGAGATCTTACGTTTCTGTGCGATATAGCAGCGAACGACCATGTTGACACCCGGAGAAAGCTCATCCGAATTTTCTCTGGTGAACACCTTGACATCCACGATGATGCCGTATTCGCCGTGTGGAACGCGCAGGGAGGTATCGCGGACCTCTCTTGCCTTTTCACCGAAGATGGCGCGCAGCAGTCTTTCCTCTGCATTCAGCTCGGTTTCACCCTTCGGGGTAACCTTACCGACCAAAATGTCGCCGGAATGTACCTCTGCACCGATGCGGATGATGCCACGCTCGTCCAATTCCTTCAGAGCATCCTCGCCCACGTTTGGAATGTCGCGGGTAATCTCTTCCGGTCCGAGCTTGGTGTCACGCGCTTCGATTTCGTGTTCCTCGATATGAATGGAGGTATATACGTCGTCGCGGACCATTCTCTCGTTGAGCAGAACCGCGTCCTCGTAGTTGTAGCCTTCCCAGGTCATAAAGCCGATCAGCGCATTTTTACCCAGCGAAATCTCGCCGTTGCTGGTCGCAGGACCATCTGCCAGTACCTGACCGACGGTAACTCGTTCGCCTGCGCTGACGATTGGACGCTGGTTGAAGCAGGTGCCCTGGTTGGAGCGCATGAACTTGATGATGTGGAAGTTTTTCAGCTCTCCCTCATCGGTTCTGACAACGACCTTAGTCGCGTCTACGCGGTCAACCACGCCGTTGACGTCGGAAACAACGCAAACGCCGGAGTCAACTGCCGCTTTATACTCCATACCGGTACCAACGATTGGGTTCTCGGTCTTGAGAAGCGGAACTGCCTGACGCTGCATGTTCGCACCCATCAGCGCACGGTTGGTATCGTCGTTCTCCAGGAACGGGATCATCGCAGTTGCAACCGATACAACCATCTTTGGAGATACGTCCATGTAGTCTACCTGTTCACGCTCTACGATTTTAACCATGTCGCGGTGACGAACCGATACCATCTTGTTGGCAAAGGTGCCTTCTTCGGTCAGCGGTTCGTTTGCCTGTGCGACGATGAACTCATCCTCGCGGTCAGCAGTCATATATTCTACTTCGTCGAGCACCTTGCCGGTTTCTTTGTCCACGCGGCGGTATGGTGCCTCTACAAAGCCGTATTTGTTGATTCTTGCAAAGGTAGCCAGGTAGGAGATCAGACCGATGTTCGGACCTTCAGGGGTCTCTACCGGGCACATTCTTCCGTAGTGGCTGTAATGTACGTCACGGACCTCAAATCCGGCACGGTCACGGGAAAGACCGCCAGGACCCAGCGCAGAAAGACGGCGCTTGTGGGTCAGTTCTGCCAGAGGGTTGTTCTGGTCCATAAACTGAGACAGAGGAGAGGAACCGAAAAATTCCTTGATGGAAGCAACCACCGGACGGATGTTGATCAGCGCCTGTGGGGTGATGACCTCCATATCTTGTGCCTGTGTGGTCATACGCTCGCGGATGACCCTTTCCATTCTGGAGAAGCCGATGCGGAACTGGTTCTGCAGCAGCTCGCCGACCGAGCGGATTCTTCTGTTGCCCAGATGGTCGATGTCGTCGGTGGAGCCGACGCCGTTGCCCAGGCAGCACAGATAGTTGATGGTCGCAAAGATGTCGTCCTTGATGATGTGCTTTGGAATCAGGTCATCTGCGCGGTCCTTAATCATCTGGCGCAAGTCCTCGTCGGAGCTGCAGCTGTCCAGAATCTCGCACAGCACGCTGAAGCGTACCTTCTCGTTGACGCCGATTTCTTCCAGTTCATCCTCGGTGTAGCAGGAAACATAGTCCAGCAGGTCCACCATGCCGTTGGAGATGACCTTGACAATGCGGTCACCGCATTTGAGGAAAACGGTGTCCACGCCTGCGCGCTCGATCTCCTCTGCTTTTGCACGGGTCAGCACTTCGTCCGGCTCTGCCATCACTTCGCCGGTGCGGCTGTTGATGATTGGCTCGGCAACAATGTGTCCGTTGATACGGGAAGCGATGCCCAGTTTTTTATTGTATTTATAACGTCCAACGCGGGACAGGTCATATCTTCTTGCGTCGAAGAACAGTGCGTTCAGATGGCTCTGTGCGCTGTCCACTGTCGGCGGCTCGCCCGGACGCAGTTTTCTGTATACTTCCAGCAGTGCTTCTTCGGTGTTGTTGGTGCTGTCCTTTTCGATGGTCGCAACGATGCGCGGGTCATCTCCAAAGAATTCCAGGATCTGTCCGTCGCTGGAAAGTCCGAGAGCACGGATGAAGGTGGTTACCGGCAGCTTTCTGTTTTTATCAATACGAACATAGAAAACGTCGTTGGAGTCGGTCTCATATTCAAGCCATGCGCCGCGGTTTGGAATCACTGTGGTGGAGAACAGCTCTTTACCGGCTTTGTCGCGGGATACTCCATAATAAACACCGGGGGAACGAACCAGCTGGGAAACAATGACACGCTCTGCACCGTTGATGATGAAGGTGCCGCTTGGTGTCATGACCGGAAAATCACCCATAAAGATGTCCTGCTCTTTTACCTCTCCGGTTTCCTTGTTCAGCAGGCTTGCACGAACGCGCAGAGGAGCCGCATAGGTCGCGTCACGCTCTTTGCACTCTTCGATGGTGTATTTTGGGGTCTCGTCAAGACGGTAGTCAATAAAGTCGAGCACCAGATTGCCCTGATAGTCCGAAATCTCGGAAATATCCTTAAATACTTCCTTCAATCCCTCCTCAAGAAACCATTTGTAGGAGTTTTTCTGCACCTCGATCAGGTTTGGCATTTCCAGAACCTCATCGATCCGAGAAAAGCTCATTCGAACATTTTTACCCAGATGTACCGGCTTAACATTCACCATAGGCTTATCCACTCCAATCCGCTTATTTGAAAATTGTCTATTGTGTACAACTTTTTTCCCTTTAAATTCAATATCCTGCAAGAAGGTATTGAATTTTCAACTGTTGTGTGCTACAATATATTTGGTTAAATCCATAAGTAGCCATTTTGATACATTATAATATTATATTGTATTTTGTCCTTAAAGTCAATCTTTTGCCTGTTGCGGGCTTGAAGAAAAACTCCGATTTTTTAATCGGAGTTTTGTTTATATATGCCAAATTTTTACCAATCATTTCCCGTCGGCTCTTCTGTCTGCCCTGTCTGTACGCGGGTTCTCTCAAAGCGGTGATAACGACTTCCCTGAAAGGTCAGCTTTCCCACGTCCCCCTGCGCCAGCAGCCCGTATTCCCTGCCGGAAAGGCTCAGCTCCATGCGGTCCCCACTTTCTACCTCAAAGGTGGCATAGTAACTGGTACTGGTGTGGACATCTGCGGCACCGCCGTTCGAACGGTGCTCTCGTTTTGCCACCACCTTTGCCGGCACTGTCAGCACCGGAGAATGGTTGTTGTGATTCCACTCCCTGATTCCTTTTACAAATATCACCACAAATGTTGCGATGATGATTGCTGTAATTGCAAAGAAAAAAACCGGGAATAAAGTATCCATCCAGAAAAACATTCGCCTTCCCCCTCTCATTTTTTTCATTGTACCACAGCGGATTTCTTCCTGCAATCTGCCGGTGTATAAAAAGTTTCCTCTGTGCAGCAGCAATCCAATCCAGCTGCTGTTTGCTCTGCTTTTCCATCTTCCATTTTCATACAACCTTCTCCTCTATTCCCCCAAAAGCACAAAAAACCCTCCGCAAAATTTGCGGAGGGTTTTGTTTTCCTGTCTTAGTCGATTGCTGCTACCAAGAAGGAGTAGAAGCCACGGTAGGTCTCATACAGGTCAACCTTGGAGATGATCTCCATTGGTGCGTGCATGCACAGTACCGGTACGCCGATGTCGATGGTGTCAACATCCAGCTCGGAGATGAATTTCGCAACGGTGCCGCCGCCGCCCTGGTCAACCTTGCCCAGTTCGCCGATCTGCCATACAACGTTTGCTTCATCCAGGATTGCGCATACCTTGCTGGTGAATTTTGCGTTGCAGTCGTTGGTGCCGCCTTTACCGCCGGAACCGGTGTATTTTACAACACATACGCCGTAGTTCAGGAAGGAGGAGTTCTGTTTTTCATAAGCGTCTGCAAATGCCGGGTCGAATGCTGCACTTACGTCAGCGGACAGGCACTTGGAGTTGCTCAGAACGCGTCTTACCGGAACGCCGTATGGCTCTGCCAGGTCTGCCAGGAAGTACTCGAGGAATCTGGAGTGCATACCGGTGTTGCCGTCGGAACCAACCTCTTCTTTGTCAGCAAAGATAACAACGGAGGTCCACTCTGGGTTCTTGTTGTCGATCTCAGCCATCATCTCGGTGTAAGCGCAAACGCGGTCGTCGTGACCGTAAGCACCGATCATGCTTCTGTCCAGACCAACGTCTCTTGCTTTGTCAGCAGGAACTACGCACAGCTCTGCGCCGAGGAAATCTCTCTCGGTGATGCCGTATTTTTCGTTGAAGATCTTCATCAGGTTCAGTTTTACCTTCTCGGAAGCTTTGTCATCCTTGAACTGTCTGGAACCGATGAGGATATTCAGGCACTCGCCTTTGAATGCTTCGCCCAGAGTCTGCTGTCTCTGTTTGGAAGAAAGGTGTGGCAGCAGGTCGGTTACGCAGAAGATTGGGTCGTTCTCATCTTCACCGATGGTGATGGTAACAACAGAACCGTCTTTCTTGTAAACATCGCCGTGCAGTGCCAACGGAATGGTCGGCCACTGATATTTCTTGATGCCGCCGTAGTAATGTGGTCTGAGGAAGCCCAGTTCAGCTTCTTCAAACAGTGGGTTTGGTTTGAGGTCCAGTCTTGGAGAATCTACGTGAGCAGCCAGGATCTTTACGCCTTTTTCGATTGGACGTGTACCCATGGTGCCGAAGATGAGAGATTTGCCGCGGTTATTGTAGTAGAATCTTTCGCCCGGCAGGTACTTTCTGCCTCTCTCAAATTCATGATAACCGTTTGCCTCAAGCAGCTTGATTGCCTCTTTAACAGCCTCGATCTCGATCTTTGCAGCATCCATGAACTTTTTGTAGTCCTCAGCAAACGCATACGCCTTGTCGATTTCTTCATCAGACAGACGGGTGGTACCGTTTTCCTGTTTGAACAGCAGTTCTTCCTGGAGCAGCTCGCCTTTGGTCTTATCCATATCGTTCATCCTCCTGATTGATAAAATTGAGCCTTTTCCCCTTTGTCGGGGACTTTTCCCTTGCAGAGTCTTTCTCCTTCAGAGAAAAGAGGCATTTATCTGCACCGCATCCTGCAAGGACACGGCAGAGATCAAAATTTTAAGAATAAAGCTCCTCATAGATCTGCTTTGCCTGAGAAACTTTATCATAATACCATTCTGTATCAGAATAGGGTATTTTGTCAAGTGTTTTTCCATCTTTCGAATAGTTTTCCTGCGAAAGCCAGGAGCGCACGTTGCTCATACCCGCGTGGTAGGCGCAGATGGCAAGCTTTTCGTCCCCCATCTCCTCCAGCAGCAGGTGCAGCATATAAGTCCCGTACCGGATGGCAACCTTCGGTTCGAAGATTTGCTCATAGCTGACGCCGCTGTCGTCCCCCATGCGGTACTGCACCCAGTCGAAGGCATCGCTGGTCATCTGCATCAGCCCGCGCGCATCCGCAGAGGACACCGCCTGCGGGTCAAAGTTGCTCTCAATGCGGGTGACCGCATACACCAGGTTTTTGTCCACGCCATACTCCCTGCTGTACTGCTCGATGTAATGGCTGTACTTGCGCGGGTACATCTGGCGGTAAACACTGTCGGTGGCAGGACGCATCAGTACAAAGCCTGCCGCTGCCAGCAGCACTGCCAGTCCCAGCCAAACGGCTGTCCGTCTGCCTTTGCCTTTTGAGGTACGCCTTTTTTTCAAAGACACCAAACTCCTTTGTTTTCGCTCAAACAGCTACTGATTCGTCTGCTCCAGCAGCGTTTCCAATCGGGAAAGCAGCATCGAGGTCTGATTTTTCAGCTCATCGACACTCCCGTCGTTTTCCAACACCTGCCACGAGCGGCTTTTGTAGTATTCCTCGTCGTGCTGGGCGTTGATGCGCTGGTCCGCTTCCTCTTCGGTCAGCCGGTCACGCCGGATAATCCGTTCGCGGCGCAGCTGTCGGGGAGCGGTAATGGAAACCACATAGTCACATTCCCTGTCCGCTCCGCTTTCAAACAAAGTGGGGGCATCCAGCACGATGATTCCCTGCTGCTCGCGGCGCAGCTGGGCGGTGCGGGTACGGATGCTGTCTATAATATACGGAAAGATCAGGGCATTGAGCTTTTTGAGCTTTGCCTTGTCTGTAAATACTGTCTTTGCCATCTTTTTGCGGTTGAGCGTCCCATCCATATTGATGTACTCACAACCGAATTCCAACGCAATGTCTGCGATGCAGGCACTGCCGCTTTCCACCACCTCGCGGGCGATGTGGTCCGCGTCGATGATGGTGACGCCGTTCTCCTTGAGATAGTCCGAAACGGTGGTTTTGCCCGCTCCGGTCTGTCCGGTCAGTCCAACGACCAAATTTTTCATCTTATCCATCATACCTTTCCTGCTTTGGGTCATCCACCGACTGCTCATGGTAGGCTGCTGCGCGAATCAGACGATTATAGACTGCCAACCCTACCCCATCCTTGTCGGGACAACGGGCGTACACCTTCTTTGCTCCGCGCCGGTCCAGCTCACGAAGAGCTGCAAACAGCCGCCGCGCCTGGTCCTCATCGTCTGCACCCAAGCTGATGGCAGGCACCTGCAGTCCCGCAAGGTCCTCCTCAAAGCACAAAGCGAACAAGCCTTCCTCCCGGTGATGGTTGACATACTCGACAAACTCGCGGCTGTCCGCATCCAGAATCGTGATCTGTGCCTTTGGTGCATAGTGCTTATATTTCATCCCCGGGGAGGCAGCGGTCTGCCCTTCCCGAAGCTTGTGGGTAATGGCTTCATGCAGCTGCAAATCCGGTAAAAACGGACGGAGCATCTGCGGAGTCACTGCACCCGGACGCAGCAGGACAGGGTGCTCCCCCGCCAGAGACAGGACGGTCGATTCCAGTCCCACGCTGCACGCGCCTCCGTCCACAATGGCATCCACCCTTCCCCACAGGTCATTGACGCAGTGTTCGGCAATGGTCGGGCTTGGAGAGCCGGACAGGTTTGCCGAAGGCGCTGCCACCGGTACGCCTGCCCAGTGGATAATCTGTCTGGCTACCGGATGGGAGGGGATGCGCACCGCTACCGTATCCAATCCGCCGGAGGTTTCCAGCGGGATGTTTTCCCTTTTGGGCAGGATGATGGTCAGCGGTCCCGGAGAAAACTGTTCGCACAGCCGGTAGTAGACCGGCGGAATATTTTTGGCATACAGCGCCGTCTGGGACGCATCCTCCAGATGGATAATCAGCGGATTGTCCTGCGGGCGCCCTTTGGCAGCAAAGATTCCCCGCACCGCCTGCGGATCCAGTGCATTTGCACCCAGCCCGTACACCGTTTCGGTCGGAAAGGCGACCAGCCCACCCTGTCGGATGAGCTGTCCTGCCTTTTGCAGTGCCTGCTGTCCATCTGCTGCCGAAAGCAGCAGGGTATCACAGGTTCTCATCGTTTGGTTTTGATCCATGGTATCGCCTCTTTTCATCCGACCCTGCGATTAGTTCTCTCCGCCGGTGCTGCCGGAGCTTTCCTTGAGCTTTTCTGCCTGGTCAAAGGTATTCAGCGCATCAAACAGCTCGGTCAGGTCGCCGTTGAGAATTTGTTCGAGTTTATACAGGGTCAAACCGATGCGGTGGTCGGTCACCCTGCCCTGTGGGTAGTTGTAGGTGCGGATACGCTCGGCACGGTCACCTGCGCCGACCTGCAATTTACGCTCGGAGGCAATCTTCTCCTCCTGCTCGCGCTGCATCTTCTCATAGATGCGCGAACGCAGAATCTTCATCGCCTTGTCCTTGTTCTTGTACTGGCTGCGCTCGTCCTGACACTCAACCACCGTGCCGGTAGGCAGATGGGTGATTCGGATAGCGGACTCGGTCTTGTTGACGTGCTGACCGCCTGCACCGCCCGAACGATAGGTGTCGATCTGCAAATCCTTCGGATTGATTTCGACCTCTACATCGTCCACCTCCGGCAATACCGCTACGGTAACGGTAGAGGTGTGGATACGACCCTGGGTCTCGGTTTCCGGCACACGCTGTACGCGGTGTACGCCCGATTCAAACTTGAATTTGGAGTAAGCGCCGTCGCCGTTGATTGAGAAGCTGATTTCCTTGTAGCCGCCCAGCTCGGTCGGATTGGCGTTGAGCACCTCGATCTTCCAGCCCTGGCTTTCTGCATACATCGAATACATACGGTACAGGCTGTTTGCAAACAGAGCAGCCTCGTCGCCGCCTGCACCGCCGCGGATTTCCACGATAACGTTCTTGTCGTCGTTCGGGTCCTTTGGAATCAGCAGAATCTTCAGCTGCTCGGAAATGACCTCGATGTCCTTTTTGCTGGTTTCATACTGCTCTTCGATCAACTCACGGAAGTCCTTGTCCAGACCGCCTTCCTCCAGCATCATCTTGGCTTCTTCCATGTCCTCGGTTGCTTTTTTATACTCGCAGTATTTTTCTACGATTGGAGTCAGATTTTTATACTCCTTCATCAGCTCGGCATACTGCTTGGGGTCGCTGACAACATTCGGGTCCATCAGCCGGTCGTTGATAGCCTGATAGCGCTCCTGGGCGCCGCTCAACTGTTCAAACATCTTTACATTCTCCTTAAAAAACGAATTGTGTCCTATGATCGTCTATCTCCGAAAGGATTTTCTGATTTACGGTCGCTCGATCTGCCGGATGTTTTTTTCGGCTTTGGAGCGCGCAACCATCACCTCTCTGCCGCAGCCGGTGCATCGAAGCTTAAAATCCATGCCGCTGCGCAGTACAAGAAATCTGTTTTCCCCACAGGGGTGGTTTTTCTTCATGACAAGAATATCTCCCACACGCACATCCATTGTTGTCCATCGCCCTCCTTTCATCCGGCTTTCCTTTCTTTTGCTTTATCCTGCATACAGAACCTATTATAGCAAACCCACACCCTCTTTAGCAAGATTTTACAGGGCTTTTTCTTTGTAAAAAAGATTTTGTTTGTCATCGACACAAAAATAATTCCTCTTTTGTCCGCATATAGATGGTATCAGCTTACTTTACAAAGACTAGATAAAGACTGTCCGCACCCAGGTGCCGGACAGAAGGAGGGAAGAAAAAATGACAAATTTCTTGCCGGAGGGTTGGCTGATGGATACCGCTGCCAACCGCAGTCTCTGCCGCAATCCAGCCGGACTTTGGGAGGCATTCCACACCCGCACCATCCTGGAGGCACGCGCCATTTTGTGTACCCAGCAGCACGACTTGGTCGTCGATTTCGGATTTTGCCGCGGCATCATCCCGCGGTGCGAAGGCGCTTTGGGGATTGCCGACGGCTCGGTGCGGGACATCGCCCTGCTCTCCCGCGTGGGCAAGCCGGTCTGCTTTCTCATCGAGAGCATCGGGCAGCAAAGCGACGGCAGCCTCTGTCCGGTCCTTTCCCGCAGGGCAGCGCAGCAGCTGTGTCTGGAGCAGTACATCCGCTCGCTGACTGCCGGGGATGTCATCCCTGCCCGGGTCACCCATCTGGAGGGTTTTGGCTGCTTTGTGGACATCGGCTGCGGCATCCCGTCGATGATTCCCATCGACTGCATCTCGGTTTCCCGCATCTCCCATCCTGCCGACCGCTTTTCTGCCGGACAGGACATCCGTGCGGTCGTCTGCGCAGTCGATGCCGACGGGCGTGTGACCCTCAGCCACAAGGAGCTGCTGGGCAGCTGGGAGGAAAATGCCGCCCTGTTTTCCCCGGGACAAACGGTGTCCGCACAGGTGCGCTCAGTAGAAAGCTACGGCATCTTTGTCGAGCTTGCTCCCAACCTTGCCGGACTTGCTGAGCCAAAGACCGGTGTCCGCACAGGACAGCAAGCCAGCGTCTACATCAAAAGCCTGATTCCCGAAAAAATGAAGGTCAAGCTGATTATCATTGATTCGTTCGATGCGCCTGCCCAACCGCTGCCGATGCACTATTTTATCCAGTCAGGACACATCGACCGCTGGCAATATTCCCCGGAATGTGCAGGCAAGCGAATCGAAAGCGTTTTTTCTTCTGTCGTTTAACAGCAAAAGGAGCCGAACCAATAGTTCGGCTCCTTTTGCTGTCTGGCTTTGTTTTCCTCTTTGTGGTACAATTTTTTTAAAGAAAGCGCAGACTCCAACAGAAAGGAGAGAATGGATGTGGCAAAATACCCGCTGATTGTTTTGTTATGTTTCCTTGGTGCGATGATGCTCTTCCAGCCGGAACTGCTGTGCAAACTGATCTCCTTCTTTGTTGTCAAAAACAGTGAACCCAGCGACTACCGTCTGTCCTTTGTGCGGCTGCGCGGTCTTTTTTGTCTCATCGCCGCTTTGCTGCTTGCCCTTTTTCTGTAAGGTGGGATATTTTCCACCATTCCCCATGGAAAACGTGGAAAACACTCCTACCCCCTTTTCTATATCGGAAAAAAGTTGTCCTTCTCTTGCAGAAAACTTGCAATCCTCCAACCGTCTGCTGTATACTAAAAACAAATCGACCGACGGCACAAAAAGGAGGAGAAAAAGATGCAACCGATTCTAACCGAACGCTTACAGCTGCACCCGCCCTGCAAGCAGGATGCAGCACCGCTGCTTGCTATCCGCAACAGCCCCTTTGTCCTGCGCTACAACGCCATGCGTCCACTAACGCTGCCGCAGATGGAACAGCAGCTAAGCGAACTGCACGACTCGATGCTGGTGCTGTCCTGCAAGGACAGCGGGCTTGTCATCGGCGCTGTCTTTTTCTCTCCCGACCGGATGCGCTATCAGACCGGTTCGCTCTGCCTTTCCTACTATCTAGGCGAGTCCTGGTGCCGGCAGGGCTATATGAGCGAGGCGCTTGCCGCCCTCATCCCGCAGCTGTTTGCGCAGGGCGCACAACTGCTCTGCGCACGATGCTTTTCCCCAAACACTGCCTCCCGCGCGCTGCTTGTCAAGCTGGGCTTCCAACTGGAAGGTTGCCTGCGACACGCCGTACTGGGGTACGGAGGAATCATCTACGACGACTGCCTGTATTCAATCCTGAAGGAAGAATTTTAATCTAGGAGGAATCTACTATGTCCGAAAAAAAACTGGGCCGCAACGACCCATGCTGGTGCGGCAGCCAGAAAAAATATAAACATTGCCACATGGAGATGGATGAACAGATCGACCGCTTCCGCCGCGAGGGTCACACCGTCCCCACCCGCCAGATGATCAAAACACCCGAGCAGATCGAAGGCATCCGCCAGAGCAGCCGCATCAACATCGCGGTGCTGGATTTGGTGGCGCAGAAAATCCACGAAGGGATGACCACCGAGGAGATTGACAAAATCGTCTATGAAGAAACCACCCGTCTGGGCGGTATCCCGGCTCCACTCAACTACGAAGGCTTCCCCAAGAGCGTCTGCACCTCGGTCAACAACCAGGTCTGCCACGGCATCCCTTCGGAAAAGGTGGTGCTGCGCAGCGGCGACATCATCAATGTCGATGTATCCACCATCTACAACGGCTACTTCTCCGACTCCTCCCGTATGTTCTGCATCGGTGAGGTATCCGAGGAAGCAAAACAGCTGGTACAGGTTTCCAAAGAATGTGTCGAGCTGGGACTCAAAGAGGTCAAGCCCTGGGGATTTTTGGGCGACATTGCACAGGCAGTTTCCGACCACGCCCATAAAAATGGCTACACCGTCGTCCGCGAAATCGGCGGTCACGGGGTAGGGCTTGCCTTCCACGAAGACCCGTGGGTCGGCTATGTCGGCAGAAGAGGCACCGATATGCTGCTGGTGCCCGGCATGGTGTTCACCATCGAGCCGATGATCAACCAGGGCAGCTACCACGTCAAGCTGGACTCCCACGCCGACACCGCTGCCGGTCAGGATTGGATTGTCATTACCAGCGACGGCAAGCTCTCCTCCCAGTGGGAGATCACCGTTGCCGTCACCGAGGATGGCGCCGAGGTACTGACCTACTAACCAAAGTTTTCCACATAAAAACTCCCGCTGTGTTAAACACAGCGGGAGTTTTGTTTTGGATTATTCGTCCTTTTCAAATTCGGTCACAGCGATGGCAAGCTCATCCAGGCTCTTTTTATCCACCGGGGACGGGCACTGGCTCATCAGTTCGCTGGCGTTCTGTACCTTCGGGAAGGCGACCACGTCGCGCAGATTATCGCAGCCGCACATGGTCATCACAATGCGGTCCAGACCCAAAGCAGCGCCTCCGTGCGGCGGTGCGCCGTATTTGTAGGCATCTACCAGGAAGCCGAATTTTGCCTCGATCTCTTCCTCGGTCAGACCCAATGCCTCAAACATCTTCTGCTGCAGCTCGTAGTCGGTGATACGGATGGAGCCGCTGAGCAGCTCAACACCGTTGACTACCATGTCGTACGCCTGCGCGCGGACCGAACCCGGGTCGCTGTCGATGTATGGCAGGCACTCCTCCAGCGGCATGGTGAATGGGTGGTGCATTGCCAACCAGCTCTGGCTTTCCTCATCCCACTCGAAGAATGGGAACTCGGTAATCCACAGGAAGTTGTACTTGCCTTCCGGGATCAGTCCCAGCTGTTTGCCCAGTGTCAGACGCAGCTGACCGAGAACCGGCAGGACCACACGGTCTTTATCTGCCACAATCAGAACCACATCGCCCTGCTGACATCCCAGCGTATGGAGCAGAGCAGTCAGCTCCTCTTCGCTCATAAATTTTGCAAAGGAGCAGTTCGGCTTTTCATCTGCCCAGCGGATGTACGCCAGACCCTTTGCACCGATTCCCTTTGCCTGCTCGGTCAGCTTGTCGATGGCTTTTCTGGTCAGGGTAGCGGCTGCATCCTTCGCAACGATGCAGCGGACCGAACCGCCGTTTGCCAGCGCATCGGCAAAAACAGGGAAGGAGGTTCCCTTGACCTGCTCGCTCAAATTGATAATTTCCATCTCGAAGCGGGTATCCGGCTTATCCGAGCCGTAGCGCTCCATTGCCTCGCGGTAGGTCAGACGCGGCATCTTGCCAATCTCAATGCCTTTGATCTCGCGGTACAGCCGCTGGATGTAGCCTTCGAGCATATCCATGATGTCCTCCTGGGTAACAAAGGACATCTCCAGGTCCACCTGGGTGAACTCCGGCTGACGGTCGGCACGCAGGTCCTCGTCGCGGAAGCAGCGGGCAAGCTGGATGTAGCGGTCAAAACCGGACAGCATCAGCAGCTGCTTGTAAATCTGCGGCGACTGCGGCAGTGCATAGAATTTGCCGTGGTGGATTCTGGATGGTACCAGGTAGTCCCTTGCACCTTCCGGGGTAGACTTAATCAGCATAGGGGTTTCGATTTCCAGAAAATCATTCTCATAGAAGTAGTCACGGGTGACCTTTGCAACCTGATGGCGCAGGATCATCTTTTCCTGCAAAGTCTTTCTGCGCAGGTCCAGATAGCGGTATTTTAAGCGAAGCTCCTCTTTTACCTTGCTCTTGTCGGTGATTTCAAACGGAGGAGTCTGTGCTTTGGAGAGGATTCGCAGCTCATCGACGTGGATTTCGATTTCTCCGGTGGAGATTTCGGTGTTGACCGCTTCTCTCTGGCGAACCAGACCTTTTGCAATCAGCACATATTCTGCATGGACCGAGGCTGCCTTTTCAAACACCTCTCGGTTGGTATCGTCATCGAATACCAGCTGTACCACACCGGTACGGTCGCGCAGGTCAATAAAAATCAAATGACCTTTATCCCTCTGTTTTTGTACCCATCCACAGACAACTTCGCTGTTGCCCACATTTGCCTTGGAAAGTTTTCCGCAGTAGCTGGTCCTTTTCAGACCGTTCATCGTTTCTGCCATACTTGTTTCTTCCTTTCTGCTTGATGTTGTATAATGCTTGTTCTGACAAAAATTGACTCTACCGGCAGTACCACTCCAAAAACTGGTACTCTGTCCGGTCGCCCTCATAGTGGACATCCTGCTGCAAGGTCTGCACATCGGCAAATCCCAGCCGGTGATAGAGATGGAGTCCCGGAAGGTTGCCCACCCAAGTGTCGATGCGGACCCCTTCCATCCCACTTTGCTGCGCCTGCTGCTGGGCAAAGTGCATCAAACGCCTGCCCAGTCCCAAGCCCTGCCAATCGGGATGGACTGCCAGCGTATGGACACACAAAAGCTTATCCTGCTCGAGCGTTCGGCTCCAGCTGACCTGCTGATAGCAGCTGTCAAAGCAGCTGTCATACGCTGCCGATGCCACCAGCTGTCCGGTCTGCTGCTCGAACAAACCATACAGCCCGCCCTGTGCAAACAGCTCGCGTGCAGTCCACTCCTTTGGATATTCGGTGTCCCAGCCGGAATAGTTTTCTCCCGCCAGCTGGTCGGCTGTCACACATTCGTACAGCTTTCCCACCTCGACCAGCTCCTGCTCGGTGACCGGTCGAAGCTCCAGCCCTAATCGATAGCGGTATTGCAGCAGCGGCGCGTCCGAATCTGCGCGGTACATCTCATGGTTTACCGGTACATCCACCCTGCCTGCCGGCGTTGCTCCCAGCTGTTCGCAGGTCCTTCTGGAGGCAAAGTTGTCCTCTCGACAGGTAATCAACACCTCTTCCATCCGGTGACGTCTTGCCAGCCGCAGCAGCAGCCGGCAGCTGATAAGAGCATAGTGATGTCCCCGATGCTCCTCCTCCACCTCATAGCCGATATTTCCCGCATACTCGACCAGGTCGTTATATCCGACCCGCAGCGTGCAGCGTCCTACCGGCTGACCGTTTGCCACCATCTCAAAGAGATATGCCGGCAGATATTTCTTTTGCGGCTGTGCCGGAATGGTTTTGAGCAGCCGCAGATGAAACTGTCCGGTGCCAAAATATTCGCCCTTTTTGCAAGGCTCCAAAAAGGTCATTTCTGCTCCTCTCCTTGCCAATCCAATAAAAAAAGCTTTCCCTCCCTCACAGCCATCGGTCAGCTGCAAGGGACGGAAAGCTTTCTGCTTTTCGTGGTGCCACCCTGATTCAAGCGCTCTGTTTTACAGCACGCTCCTTGTTGTTTTTCCTTAACGCGGAAACTACGGGAGCGATTTTTCTCGCTCCAGCTAAGCAGGTGTCTTCACAAAATCCGGTTCCCGGGTCCCTTTCAGCCGGTGAGGATCCTCTCTGGTCGGTCGATGTTTTGCTACTCCTCCATGCATCAAACGCTTTTATTCGATATGATTTTAAAGGTGTATCCCAAATGGAATACACCTATCATACATCATCCTGCTGTTAAGGTCAAGACCTCTTTTGAAAGTTTTCCCGCTTTCAAACAACCCATAAAAACCTTTGCAGAGCAAACCAAAAAGAATGCCGTCTGTATCTACTTCTGGCATTCTAATTTTGTAAATCCCGTACGATTTTCTTTTGGTTTTCCCGCCTTTATACATTCGGATTGCCGATATTTCTCCAGTCAAGGTCTCCGCGTTCCAGAGCATGAATCAATGCCTCTGCCGTTGCAATGTTGGTTGCCACCGGTACATTGTGGACATCGCACAGGCGGAGGATGTTTGCCTCATTGAGTTCATTTGGTTTTACTGTGATTGGATCGCGGAACATCAGCAGAAGATCCAGTTCGTTGCAGGCGATCCTTGCCGCAATCTGCTGATCTCCACCCTGTGAACCGCTGAGGAACCGCAGGATGTCCAATCCGGTTGCCTCTGCTACAAGCTTTCCGGTCGTTCCCGTTGCACATACATTGTGGCGGCTGAGCACACCACAGTATGCAATGCAAAACTGTACCATCAGCTCTTTTTTGGAATCGTGAGCAATCAAACCAATATTCATCTGTTTTCATTCCTTTCTGTAAACAATATCAAAACATCCTGAAGATTTTTCCTTCAGATGCGCCTTGCAAGCCTCTCTCCGTTCTGTCGCAGACCTTGCACCAGGAGAAACTGCCCGTTCGGTTGATACCTGTTTTTCCCACTTTTTGCTTAAAAATATGCAAACCCTTTTTTTGCACATTTCTTCTAAAGCTTTTCATTTTCCTTATTACCATTTATAGTCTATCATTATTGCTCTGTTTTGTAAACTATTTTTCTCTGATTTTTGTCTATTTCAATCAAGAAAATCTTCTTTTTTGTACGCTATCACCGTTATCCTTCTTTTTTACCATTTTTATTCACGTTTTAAGCACGGGATATTCACCTGTTGAAAGCCGTTTTACACAAAGAGGACGGAGGTAACTTCCTTCGTCCTCTTGATTTCTACATTTCGTCCGCAAAAGGGAACCGCAATTTCATCTGTGTGAAATTTTTATGGGATCAGCTGTCCGTCGCTGCTCTGCTGCTCGGTCTGCTGGTCGTTGAGTCCAAAATACTCGTCAAAGATTGCCTTTGCCACCGGCGCGCCGCGCTGACCGCTGTAACCCTTTTCCACTACGACTGCGACTGCAATCTCCGGGTCGTTGGCTGGTGCGTAGGCAATGAAGGTCGCGTTGTCGTCGCTGCCGGTCGCCTGCGGTGTACCGGTCTTGGAGGCAACGTCGATTGGATAATCGCCAAAGTAGTACCTTGCCGTACCGCGTGTGGTATCACGAGAGGCACGCAGCATTCCCTGACGTACCTGTTCAAAGGCATCCTGATCTGCCTCCACCTGGTTGAGCATCTCCGGCTCGGTGGTGGAAACGGTTTCCTCCAGATTGTAGGATTCGATGGACTTGACCAGATGGGAGCGCATCCGTTTGCCGTCGTTTGCCAAAGTGGCGGCGTAGTTTGCCATCTGAAGCGGCGTGAAGGCGTTGTCCAACTGACCGATTGCGGACTGGAGGACGTTACCGTAGGTCCAGGTATCATCCACCTGTCCCTGTCTGACCGACTCATAGTACTCCGGCGAGGAAACATGACCGGTCGCCTCCGACAGTTCGATTCCCGTCTTCGTCCCCAATCCCAACTGATTGGAATATTTGACGATGTTATCGATGCCCTGTCGGGTGCCCGATTCATAGAAAAAATAGTTGCAGGAAACCATCAGTGCGTACTGCACGTTGATGGGACCGTGCAGTCCCAGGCAGCGTGGATTATAGCTGGTGCCGGTCTGATAGACCTGCTTACAGTCGATGAGCGTTTCCCCGTCGATGACACCGGTCGCCATACCGCCGATGGCAACCACCGGCTTGTAGATGGAACCCGGCATATAGATGCCCTGCGTGCAGTAGTTCATCAGCGGGCGCAGCGGGTCGGAGCTTAACTCGGAATATTTGGTGTAGTAATCGGACAGGTCATAAGTCGGATAGTTGACCATTGCCAGAATCTCTCCGCTCTTGACGTCCTGTGCCACCACCGAGATGCGGTCGGCGCTTCCGCCCTGTTCGGGGGAATAGGTCACCTTTGCCATCTTTAAAAACTCCTCGCACCCTTCCAGCGCTGCCCGCTGCAAATCCTTGTCCAAGGTGGTGACGATGGTGTTGCCGGGCTTTGCCTGCTTGATGATTTCAGTGGTGAGAACATTTCCGCTGGCGTCGGTGGTGATGCGTTTTTCTCCGCGCTCTCCGCGCAGCTGGTCCTCCATGGCATATTCCAGACCGCTTTTGCCGATGATGTCGCTGTATCCGTACTTTTGCTCCTGATACGCCTGGTCAATCTGCTCCTCGGTCCAGTCGGGGTGCTGCTCTTTGATTCTTTCCAAAATTGCCTGGTTGTTTGCCGTGTATTCCTCCTGGGTGATGGAGCCGACCACTCCGATGGCGTGCGGCGCCAACGAGCCGTCCACATAGCGGCGGCTGGTGGTTTCCTTGATTTCGATGCCGGGCATCTGCTGGCTGTACTCCTTGATGGTCACCACCACGTCGATAGGAATGTCCTTGGAAAAGGTGTACGGTGTGCTGGTGCTGGAACCATAGACCTCCATCTGATAGCGCACGCCCGCAATCTTTCTTGCCATCAGCCGGTCGTAGGCTTCAAACTGTTCCTTGGAGGCTCCACATTCCGGGCAGACGTAGTCCTCTTTTTCCTCTGACAACTCTCCTTCATAGCGGTAGCCGCATTCCTTGCAGGTGTAGTGGATAAGCTTATATTTTTTGAACAGGTTGTCCAGCGTCGTCTGCACATCCGCATCCAGATTGATTTTATTGTTGGTCTTAATCTGCTCCAGCTGCCGCTTCTGCGATTCGGTTTCGGTCAAAAAGGCAAACGGCTCGGTGGTGCTGATGGGAAGGGTGTCAATCCAGCTCTGTTCCTCGCTTTCCATCAGCAGGATGATGCGCTCGATGACCGTATTTCTCATTTTATTGGGCAGATACGCCTCGTTGATCATCACATCATAGCTGACCTGATTGACTGCAAGCGGGCGACCGTATCGGTCCAGCATCTCTCCGCGCGCTGCATCGATGCTCTGGGTACTCGTGTAGTTTCCCTGTGCCATCTCCCGATATTTTTCTGCATCCACAATCTGATATTTCATCAGCCGCAGCGCAAAAACGACAAACACCGCGATGATGACACCGACCAGCAGAAAAACCCTGCCCTTGTGCTTCTGCTTTTCTTCCATGGCATAGCCTCCTTTCTGCTTCTACTCCAATTTCTCCTCAAAAAAGCGGTGCATCCGCCGTACCGCCAGAAAAATCAGCGGAGTGACCAGCAGGGTACACAGCAGATTGGGGAGCATATGCCGCAGCAAAATCTGGGAGCTGTTTTCATATCCCCACATTGCATAGTAAAAAAAGTATTCCAATAGCAGCCGAACCGCAAACCCGCTGCCGGTAAAAATTAAACTGTTGGTCAGCGAGGGTTGCATGAAGTAAAGCACCAGCAATCCCACTGCCGTACAGATGACCAGATATAAAATCGAGCCAAATCCAAACAGGACGCTGGACGAGGTGTCGCACAAAATCCCTGCAAACAATCCAAACAGTCCGCCCGCAAGCTGCCCGTCAAACATCGCAACCGCGACAGCAAAGGGCAGCACCAGCACCGGTCCGGTCCCGCTGCTCAAGGTAAAATTCGGGTCGGTCTGCAATACATACAGTACAATCATCAAAAAACTGTACAAAATGTATTTTATCAGCTGTATTTTGGAACGCCTGTTCACGTCGCCGTACCTCCTTTTGCCTTTCGGCTAGTTTTCCTGCTGTTGCTGCACATCCTGCTCAAAGCCGGACAGGCTGCTTCCCTGCCCTTTAAAGGAGGTGATGATGACAACATCCTTGATGCTCTTGATGTCGTTTGCCGGCTCGACCACCGCATACATCATCGTACCCTGTGGCTCGAATCCAACATCGCTGACTCTTCCGACGACAATTCCCTGCGGATACAGTCCCGAGGTCCCTGCCGTCTGAACGATGTCGCCCTTGGCAATCCCGCTTTCGCGCGGAATCAGCGACATCTTGCACTTGCCCTGCTGCGCCATCTCAATATCGCCCGAAATGGTGGCGACATCCTGGGTGCGCACGTCCTGACAGGCAACGTTCAGCCGGACATCGAGGATGGTGGTCACCTTGGCAAACACCGGTCCCACCTCGGAAACGATGCCGACCAGTCCATCCGCCGTGATGACCGGGTCCTGGTAGGACACGCCGTCCAGCGTGCCTTTATCAATGGTGAAGGAGTAAAACTGGTCGGACGGGTCCCTTCCGATGACCGAAGCAGTCATCGTTTCCCACTGCGGATTTTCCTCCTGAATGCCCAGCTGCTCCTTTAAGCTTTCGTTTTCATGTTTATAGTTTTCATAGTCTACCATCTGCTCGATGAGCTTTCTGTTCTCCTCCCGAAGCTGCTCGTTCTCCTGCGAAATCTCGCTTGCCCGGAGAAACTGGTCCAGAAAACCGGTGATCGAACCGCTCAAACCGGAGGTCAGCGACTGCACCGGCGCAGTGATGGTCCCGACAATCTGCTCCACCACGGTGGAAGCTCCCATCGTCATGGTTGCCCGCAGCAGAAAGGCAAACATCACAATACACAGTGCCAGCAGCACCTTAAAGACCCAGCTGTGAAAAAACTCCTTCACTTTCGGTCAGCACTCCCTTCCGCCTGCACAAAGCCATTGCATCAGCCATTGCATTTCTCTGTGCAGCTGCGTTTTTATAAAAGAGAAGGCCACCGGCCGGGCCGGCAGCCTTATTTGCAAAACGTTTAATATTTGGAATCGTCGTCGGACAGCAGTTCCTTCATGCTGTTGAGATTCTCCAGCAGCTTTCCGGTTCCGGCAGCCACACAATCCAGCGGGTTTTCTGCCACCTGCACCGGCATACCGGTCTCTTTGGAAATCAGCTGGTCCAGTCCGCGCAGCATAGCTCCGCCGCCGGTCAATGTAATGCCGTGGTCGATGATGTCCGCAGACAGCTCCGGTGGTGTTCTCTCAAGGGTGGTGCGGATGGCATCCAGCACCGACATAATGGAATCTGCCAGCGCTTCGCGGACCTCTTCCGGGTGCAGCATCATGTTCTTTGGCAGACCGTCCACCAGGTTGCGTCCTTTGATTTCCATCGGCTGTTCATCCTCATAAGGGTATGCCGAACCAATCTGAATCTTGATATTTTCTGCGGTGCGGTCACCGATGAGCAGGTTATATTTTTTCTTGACATACTGAATGATTGCTGAGTCGAACTCATCGCCGCCGACTCTGACCGAACGGGAGGCAACGATGCCGCCCAAGGAGATAACCGCTACCTCGCTGGTGCCGCCGCCGATGTCAACAACCATGCTGCCGGTCGCTTCGGCAACCGGAAGTCCTGCACCGATAGCAGCTGCCATCGGCTCCTCGATGATGGCTACATGGCGTGCGCCTGCCTTCAAAGAAGCCTCTTTTACCGCGCGGCGCTCAACAGCAGTGACACCGGATGGGATACAGATGACCACGCGCGGACGGGCAAAGATGGAATTGTTGCAGGCTTTCTTGATAAAAATCTGCAACATACTTGCGGTGATGTCAAAGTCCGCAATAACACCGTCCTTGAGCGGACGAACTGCTACGATAGAGCCCGGTGTTCTGCCGATAACATCCTTTGCTTCCTGACCCACATATTTGACGGTATAATTTCTGGTATCCACTGCGACCACCGATGGCTCTCGCATGATGATTCCTTTTCCTTTCATGAATACCAGTGTATTGGCTGTACCCAAATCAATGCCGATGTCTTTTCCAAACATAACCTTTTTTCCTCCTGCCAAAATTTTAAACAGCTGCGCCGATCTTCGCTATTTCAGGGTGCTCCCCCGCTGCCCTGCACGATCGTCTATCTATTTCACATCAAATTTATCTGAAAATTGATTGCAAAAACAGTCAAAAGCAATTCGTTTTTCCCGCCAGAAGGCGGACAAACTACATTATCCTATATATTATAACCCGAAAAAGGCGCAATCTCAACAGGAATTTTTGAATTTTTTGAAAGCGGCAAAAAATTACAGATTTTAACCAAACACCCTGTGTTCAACCGCATTTCTCTGTCTAAAATCGCTAAGCTTCTGCCCTTCCCAGCGCCTTGAGCCGGCGGTTGAGCGCAGCAACCGGAAGACCCATCACATTGAAGTAGTCCCCGCAGATGCCCTCCACCAGCAGACTGCCGTAACCCTGGATGCCGTAGGCTCCCGCCTTGTCATACGGCTCGTCGAGGTCTGCATACCAGTTGATCTCTTCTTCGGTCAACGGCAGAAAACGCACTGCCGTCCTTTCATAAAACGATTCAGTCTGCCCGTTCACTACAAGAGCCACACCGGTATATACCTCATGCTCCCGTCCCGACAGAGCCGACAGCATACGAACGCAATCTGCGCGGTCCTTCGGTTTTCCCATGATCTGCCCGTCCAGTGCCACCACTGTGTCCGCTCCGATGACCACACAGTCGGGGTAATCCTTTGCTACCGCCTGCGCCTTCACCCTTGCCAGCAGCTCCACCGCTTCATACGGTGTTGCTCCCGGCGGGATCACCTCTTCTGCACTGCTTGCCTGCACGATAAAATCCTTTTGTATCCACTCCAACAACTCCCGTCTGCGCGGGGACTGGGATGCCAGCACCAGTTTCATCCTCTTTCTTCCTTTCCTCCTGCCTGCTTGCAGGTTTACTTTCCGGTCGAGCCAAAGCCGCCCTGACCGCGTCCGGTTTCCTCCAGCTCATCGACTTCCTCGATGTCCGGCAGCTCCACCGGCATCACCAGCAGCTGTGCGATTCGGTCCTGCGGCTGCACCACATACGGCTTGTCCGAATGATTGTGCAGACAGACACAGACCTCTCCCCGGTAGTCCGAGTCGATGACTCCGACCGCATTGGCTGGAATCACACCGTATTTGGTCCCCATCGAGCTGCGTGCAAATATCAGCGCCACATACTTCCTACTCTCCAGCTGGATAGCAAGTCCGGTCGGGACCTTAACCGTCTGTCCCGGCAAAATTTCTGTCGGTTGTTCGATGCAGGCGTACAGGTCGTGTCCTGCACTGCCGTCGGTCGCCCTTGCCGGCAGCTGTGCCTGCGGGTGCAGGCGTTTGATCTTCAGTATACTCATCGTTTCTCTCCTATTTTACATTCCGGTAATACAGTCCGCGGGTAATCTCCTGCATCGGCTGGTGCAGCTGGGTGTACTGCTTTAAGATGCGGTCCACCTGTTTAGGTCCCTCGCCGGTAAAATACAAAAGCCCGTAATCAAAGCTGTTCAGTTCCTCCATCCGGTCCGCCAGATAGACCGGCTTTGCGTTAAAGATTTCCGAATAGGCGCGCTCGGTACACCGCACCTCGAAGGTCTCCTTCTTTCGGTCGGTCAGCGTTCCCACGCCCTTGCAGTCCTTGCAGCCGCCCAGACGAATCGGGCAGTTTCTGGTAATCATCAGCGGCAGCTTGCCATAGACCAGCAGTCCACGCGGCAGATTTCCGCCGATTCCCTTTGCCCTTGCCATCGACAGCTCAAAGGAAAGCAGGCAGTCGCGCAATCCCAGCTGTTCATACGCTTGCAGGCAGCCGGCGTTGGCAATATTCAGCCCAAACTCTCCGTGAACGATAAAGCCCAGCTCTCTCCCTAAGCGCACGCCGCCCAGATTGCCGGTGGACAGATGGCGCACACCCAGCCGCAGACATTCCTCCAGCTTTGGCACAAGCTGCAAAAGGTCGTCGCCAAACACCACCCGCGGCAGGGACACTGCGATTTTCTCAAGCACCTTTTTGTCCAGGCGGTTCGCTCCCCGCAGCAGCTCTGCCAGCGGAAGAATCAGTAGTTCGCAGCTTTCGACCAGCTCCTCGGTCAGCTGGGACAGCTGGCGCAGATACGCCCGCAGCGGCAGGCTGCCGTCCGGCTGGCGTTTTGGCTGATGCTTCTGCACCTTTTGCGGCTCTAATCTATAAAATGGTTTTGCAACGATCTCTCCGCGCTGCTCGGTCAGCTGCTCCAAAGCCTGCCGCCGCAGGGCATTCAGCTGGGAAGCCGGGCAAATCAGCCCATCGTCCAGCTGACAGCGCAGTCCATCCAGCATATAAAAGGTCCCGCCCATCTTTTCCAGACTGCGGCGGACCAGCTCCTCGGTGGTGGGCGCTTTGAGTGCCTCCTGCGGCAGCGGACCGCTCACCTGCACCTGATGTCCCTCTTGATCCTGCGCACACAGGGTGACCGACTGGTCTTTGCACATCGAAAAAACAAAGTCCACCCCGACCCGCGGCACATCTTTGGAAGCCAGGTCGTTTAAGCTTTTGAGCACCTTTTGTCCTGCCAGCACATCCTCCTTCTGTCGGGTGCCGAACATCTCCTGTCCCAGCTTGCCGTCAAAATACCCCTGGGTAAAGCCGCTGCGGGAAAAGACTGCCGCCATCAAATCCATATCTGCCTGCTGCCCTTCCAGCGCCTGCTTAAACTGGCTGACTGCCGCCGCAACATATTCCGGGCGCTTCATCCTGCCCTCGATTTTAAAGGAATCTACCCCCAGCTGCACCAGCTCCTGCACCCGATGGGCAAGGCTGAGGTCCTTGAGCGAAAGGGCATAGCCGCTGTCGCCCTTGCGACCGCTGGAAAACGGCAGGCGGCAGGGCTGTGCGCACAGTCCGCGGTTGCCGCTGCGCTCCCCAATCACCGAGCTCATATAACACTGACCGGACACACACATACACAGCGCACCGTGTACAAACACTTCGGTTTCAATCTGCGCCTGCGAGGCAATCGCAGCAATCTCCGACCGGCTCATCTCGCGGGCAAGCACCACGCGGGAAAATCCCAGCTGCTTTGCCTCCAGTGCACCCGACAGATTGTGGACAGTCAGCTGGGTGGAAGCGTGCATCGGCATCTCGGGCGCTGCCTTGCGCACCAGCGCAGCCACTCCCAAATCCTGCACAATCAGCGCGTCGATGCCGTAGCGGCAGGCAATCTCCAGAGTGCGCATCACCTGCTCATACTCCCGGTCGTACACCATCGTGTTGACCGTCATGTGCATCTTGACGCCGCGCTCTTTACAGATGCGGGAAGCCTCCTTCAGCGAATCCTCGTCAAAATTTTTTGCGTTGCGGCGGGCGTTTAGCTCCCCATAGCCAAAATAGACTGCATCCGCTCCGCTGTGTACCGCTGCCAGCAGGCTTTCCAGATTGCCTGCCGGCGCCAGCAGCTCTATCTTCTTCATCGTCTTCTCCTTTGTCCTTGCAACCGTTTGCTCCAGCCGAAAACAGGGAGGTATCTCCCTCCCTGTTTTCTTCAACCTATTTGAGTGTTTTTTCCCGTTTGATGCCCTCGTAGCTTCCCTCGACCATCGGTCCGGTGTACAGATACCCCAGACTCTCATAAAAAGCGTTCAGGCGGTCGTTGCCCAGCTGGCAATCCAGGCGGATACTCTGCTTGCCCTCCTGCACCGAAAGCTGGCGGCAAAATTCCAGCAGCGCTCTGCCGGCGCCCTTGGCGTCCGGCCTTGCTGCCAGATGATGCACATAGTAGCAGTCCTTTGGTTCATCCTCTGCCCAGCGCGGGTCCTCGGTCAGCAGCGCCATCAGCCCTGCCACCTGGTCCTGCTCGTCCAGTGCAACATAAAACAAACCCTTTTCAATCCCCTCCAGGAAATATTCCCGTGGGTATTGCTGCATATAATCCGTTTTGTTCCACTGGTGCAGTCCCTGCTTGTCCATCCATTTGATTCTGTCTCGAATAATCTCCATCATCTGGTCCACATCCGCATTCTGTGCGCGGCGAAACCGGTATTCCATCTGTTTTCGTCCCTTCTTGGGCAGTTGCTCTACTGTATCACATCTGCCCGTCATATTCATATTCATCTTCGCCATAATCGTTGCTGACCTCTTCCTCCGGCTGGAACAGCAGCTTGTCCATCGTGGAGAATTCTGCTTGTGTCAGCGGAGTCCTTCACGGCTCTCTGCCGATATTCTGGCGCAGAATGTCGATTTCCTTTCTCAGTTTTTCATTTTCGCGTTTGTACTCGTCAATCTCCAGCTTGGCTCTGGTGGAGTCCTCCAGGTACTCGGTCAACTGGCTGCGAATGTGGTCGGCATTCTGCTCGCTTTTTTCATACAGGTCCGCATAGTTGAGCAGCGCCAGGAAATAGGCATCGTTGAGCGTGACGTTTGGACTGGAATCCATAAAATGTTTTACCTTACTTTCGATGGCGTTTGCCAGCCTTTTGACATACTCCACCGGCTCGTTGGAGGATACTACATATCTTGAACCGCAGATCTCCACCCTGACTTTATTTTGTGCAGCCATGCAGACCATCCTTTCTATACTCCCATGATTTTGCCCGCCGGGCGGGTCGGGATTTTTCTCTTTGTTTTATTATATATGATTGGAAGGTGGAAAGTAAAGGGCAAAGACAGTTTTTGACGGACAAAACGCTCGCTTTCCCGACTGCTTTTAGATTAGAAGCAGGTAAATTCCATTTTAAAAATTCGGAAACTTTACTGTTATCCCCATCTAATTGTGTCCATCCTGCCAGAAATCCTGTCTTCTGCTTGCAATAACTCTTGTTTTCAAACGTTCAATATACTATAATTTATCGTGTAGTGCTGTCGTGTACAGCCTCTCTTTTCCTCAAAAGCATTCAGCGCAATCCTCCTTCCGCACCGGAGCGATTGCTGCTTTTTACTGACTGACTACCAAACGGTGCGGAGAAATGGCGGTTTATATGCTTAGTGAAAACAATCTTGCTTTAAAAGAAATCCAAGCCTCCATCGTTTCTGCGGATAAAAAACTGACAACCCAGCAGATTCAATCCATGCTGGTTTCTCAAATCAAGGCATTGGGCTTTACTCCCGACACCGCATCGGACGAAATCTACTATAAAGCCTGTGCCATGGTGGTGCGCAGCATCCTCAAAGAAAAGCGCCGCTACTTTATGGCGGATGCAAAAGCCAAGGGACGCAAGCAGACCTACTATATGTGCATGGAATTTTTACTGGGACGGTCGCTGAAAAACGGCATCTACAACCTCAATCTTGCCGGTGAATTTTCTCAGGCGCTCAAAGAGATGGGGGTTCGGATGGAAAACCTGTTCGAACTGGAGCCGGATGCCGGTCTGGGCAACGGCGGTCTGGGCAGACTGGCTGCCTGCTTTATGGATGCGCTGGCAACCTGCGGCTACCCTGCCATGGGTTATTCGATTCTGTATGAATTTGGTATCTTCAAACAGAAGATTATCGACGGCTGGCAGACCGAGCTGCCGGACGAATGGCTGCCCGGCGGCGAAGTCTGGCTGGAGCGCATCCCGGAGCACGCAGTCGATGTCAACTTTGGCGGACACATCGAAGAATTTTGGGACTATGGGTATCACCATGTCCTGCACAAGGGCTACACCACCGTCAAGGCAGTTCCTTATGATATTATGATTTCCGGCTACGACGGCAAGGGTGTCAGCGTCCTGCGTGTATGGAGCGCACAAAGCTCTGCCATCGACATGGATGCCTTCAACCGCGGCGACTACATCAAAGCCTTCGGTCAGGATTCCACCGCTGAGGCAATCAGCAAAATCCTTTACCCCAACGACAACCATCCGGCAGGCAAAAACCTGCGTCTGCGTCAGCAGTACTTCCTGGTGGCTGCCTCCATCTCGGACATCGTGCGCCGCCACATGGAGCTGTACGGCACACTGGAAAACTTTGCAGAAAAGAACGCCATCCACATCAACGACACCCACCCTGCCCTTGCCATTCCTGAGCTGATGCGCATCCTGCTGGATGAGTGCGGTTATCCGTGGGACCAGGCGTGGAAGATTGTCAGCGACACCTTTGCCTACACCAACCACACCGTCATGCCCGAGGCGCTGGAAAGCTGGAACGAGGATATGTTCCGCACCCTGCTGCCGCGCATCTATCAGATTATCGTAGAAATCAACAACCGCTTCTGCCGCCAGCTGACCGAGCAGTTCCATCTGGACGGCTACACCGTTTCCCGCATGGCAATCATCAACGGTCATTCGCTGCACATGGCAAACCTGGCAGTGGTCGCTTCCCACAGCGTCAACGGCGTATCCAACCTGCACAGCAACATCCTGCGCGAATCGCTGTTCCATGATTTCTATAAGATTTGGCCAAACAAATTTAAAAACGTCACCAACGGTATCGCCTCCAGAAGATGGCTGTATCAGTCCAATCCGCAGCTGAACAACTACATCCGCGAGCTGATTGGCGACGGCTTTATGCACGATATGACCCAGTTAAAAAAGCTGCTCCCCTACCAGAATGACAAGCAGGTGCTGGAGCAGCTGGCAAAGATCAAGCTGGAAAACAAGCGCAGCTTTGCCGAGTACATCCAGGAACACACTGGTCAGGTCGTCGACCCGAACTCCCTGTTTGACGTACAGGTCAAACGTCTGCACGAGTATAAACGTCAGCATCTGAATGCGCTGCACATCCTGTCGCTGTACAACGAAATCAAGTCCAATCCGCACGCCGACATCCAGCCGACCACCTTCATCTTCGGTGCCAAGGCAGCTCCCGGCTACTATATGGCAAAGCAGATTATCAAGTTTATTTGCAGCTTAGGCAAGATGATTGAAAACGACCCGCAGACCCGTGACATCCTCAAGGTGGTCTATCTGGAAGACTACCGCGTCACCCTGTCTGAACTGCTGATGCCTGCCAGCGAGGTCTCCGAGCAGATTTCCCTTGCGGGCACCGAGGCTTCGGGCACCGGCAACATGAAGCTGATGCTCAACGGAGCCGTCACCCTGGGAACCTGGGACGGAGCCAACGTCGAAATCGGTCAGTCGGTCGGCGAGGACAACATCTTTGTCTTTGGTATGCGCACCCCTGAGGTCCAGCAGCTGAAAAAATCCGGCTACTACCCCAGCGAGCTGTATCTGAGCGACCCTGTGCTCAAGCAGGCAATCGACATGATTGGCAAGGACATCGCAGGTGACCGCTTTGACCAGATTGCCACCTCCCTGAAGACCAACGACCCGTACATGGTGCTGCGCGACTTTGAGTCGTATGACCAGACCAAGAAGAGACTGCTGTCCACCTACCAGCATGACCCGATGAAGTGGCAGAAGATGTCGCTGAACAACATCGCTCAGTCCGGCTACTTCTGCGCGGACCGCGCCATCCAGGAATATGCGCACAATATCTGGAATTTAGACTAATACGGTCTTTGCAGCTCCGGCGGAAACCTGACCGTTCCCGCCGGAGCTTTTATCAAACATCATCCTGACGGAAAGGAATCATGCTATGGATTTTTGCATCTATGACAGCCGGCTTCCCATCTTTAAAGAACCCTTCGGCGCTGTGGCTGCCGGCACCAGCGTCCGTTTTTCCATCTGTCTGCCCAAGGACCTGCTGCCCTGCAAGGTAGAATTTGTCCTGTGCAGCGACGGGGAAAATGACCGATTCTTCCCGATGGAGCTGTGTGAAAGCAACCTGCGCTTTAACCGCTACACCCTCACTTATACTCCACGACATCCAAAACTGCACTTTTACTATTTTCAGGTCACCGAAGCCGACGGCACCCTGCACATCATCCACGCCAACGAGTCGATGCGCGGGGAGCTTAACCTGCACTCCGACCGCTATTGGCAGCTGACCGTCTACAGCCCTTCCCAAAAGCGTCCTGCCGCACTGGGCAATGGGATCATCTACCAGATTTTTCCCGACCGCTTTTGCAATTCCGGTTCTCCCAAGCAAAATGTCCCTGCTGACCGCACCCTGCGCACCGACTGGGGAAACTTGCCGGTCTATCTGCCCAACGAAAAGGGCGAGGTGACCAACTCCGATTACTTTGGCGGAGACCTTGCGGGCATCACCCAGCATCTGGATTATCTTGCGCAGCTGGGTGTCACCTGCCTGTACCTCAATCCCATCTTTGAAGCGCACTCCAACCATCGCTACAACACCGCCGATTACCTGCACATCGACCCGCTGCTGGGCACCGAGGAGGACTTTGCCCGGCTGTGTTCCAAGGCAAAACAGTACGGCATCTCGGTCATCCTTGACGGCGTGTTCAGCCACACCGGCAGCGACAGCGTCTACTTTAATCGCAATGGTCGTTATGGGCAGCACAGCGGAGCCTACCGCGACCCAAACAGTCCCTACCGCGAGTGGTACACCTTTCACCGCTACCCCGACAGCTATGAAAGCTGGTGGGGGTTTCTCACCCTTCCCAATGTGCGGGAAAACAATCCGCAGTATATGGATTTCATCTGCGACCCCAAGACCGGCGTCCTTGCCAAATGGCTGCGGCTGGGCGCCTCCGGCTTCCGGCTGGATGTTGCCGACGAGCTTCCCGATGCCTTTCTCGACCGGGTGTATCAGGCGGTGAAATCCTTCGGTGAGGACAAAATCGTCATCGGAGAGGTGTGGGAGGACGCTTCCAACAAAATCAGCTATGGCAACCGCCGCCGCTACCTGCTGGGCAATCAGATGGATGGGGTGATGAACTATCCGTTCCGCAGCAGCGTGCTGGATTATATCCTCAGCGGAGACCCGGACGAATTTTTAAATGATGTGGTCTCCATCGTGGAAAATTACCCACCGCCTGCCATGAGCTCGATGATGAACTCGCTGTCCACCCACGACACTCCGCGCGCCATCACGGTGCTGGCAGGGGAGTCGATGGAAGGAAAGCAGCGTCCCTGGCAGGCAGAACACCACTATCTGCCGATGGACGCCTACCGGCACGGGCAGGTGCTGCTCAAACTTGCCAGCACCCTGCAATATTTCCTTCCCGGTGTGCCCTGCCTGTACTACGGAGACGAGGCTGGACTGAGCGGATATGCCGACCCGTTCAACCGCTGCTGCTACCCATGGGGATTTGAAAACCATGAGCTGGTGGACTGGTTCTGTCAGCTGGGTCAACTGCGGCTGTCGATGCCCTTTTTGACCGAAGCTACCTTCATGCCGCTGGCGGTCGACCACGACCTGTGCGCCTATATCCGCTCGCAGGATGAACAGAAGCTGCTGGTTGCCATCAACCGAGCCTACCACCCCAGAGAGCTAAGTCTGCCGTCGGAATTTGCATCGGCACAGGTACACCTGCTGCTGGGCGGCTACGAAAACGGTGTCCTGCAAAGGGAGAGCGCAGTCCTCCTTTCCCTCTGTCAGCAGCCGCATGATTTAGCGATTTAAACCAGTTTTTTCGGACGCTTGTGGAATATTTTATGTGCTTTTGTATGATTTCATCTTCGTATCTTTAGACAAAAAATCGATTGATTTTTCCCCCTTTCCTGTGTATGATGGACTTAAAACAAGTGATTTTCACAGGAAAGGGGTCAATCTGGATGTATACTACAAAAGAAAACCTGTTCCGCTCTCTACGTCTTGCCGCTGCCATTACCGCAGCCGGTATTTTGTTGCTGGCAAATCTTCGGTTTCCCTATACCTTTTCCTTTTTCTTTGAAGATGTCATCAGTTTCCTGCTGGTGTTTATCTTCTTTTTTATTGCCTGCTTCTGTACCGTTCAGCTGTACGGAGTTTGCAAAAAACAGCTCCGTCAACTGTTTTTCTAAAATTCTTCCTTGACATTTGAACGGATGCTCCTCTCCATTGGATGAAGCTGTGCTGCGCAAAATATAATTAACCATGCAAATTGACGAAGGTGTGTGCGCGGATGAAAAGACTTCTGCTGCTTCTTTCAATCTTATTGATTATACTGACCTTTGCAGGCGCTGTCTTTGTTCTTGCTTCCAACGGGGCAGCCAACGCCGGTTATGCCGTCATTCCGATGGTGATGGCTTTGGCTTGCTTGGCAGGATACAAGGTATATACAAACAAAAGGTAAACCTGTTCCAATCTCTTGAACGGATATTTTGGCGCATGAATCGTCCGCCATTCTTAAATCCATCCCAATAATAAAAGGGTGTTTTTCTGCCTTGACAGCGCAAGGTCGGTCACATTATATTAAATCTGCATCATTTTGTAAATTTATCTACTGCTTTTCTATTTAAAATCAATAAAACTTCTGCTACTTTTAGGCAAAGCATCTGAATCATCATAAAAACGATACAGAAAGGAATCGACATGAAATATGACATCATCCTTTTGGATGCAGACGAAACGCTGATGGACTTTCCCGATGCCGAACATCAGGCGCTGGTTCGCACCTTTGAGGACCATCATCTCACCCTTACCCCGTCCATCGACCAGCTTTACCAGCAAATCAACAGCGGACTGTGGAAACAGTTTGAACAACAGCTCATCACCCGCAAGCAGCTGCTGTCCACCCGCTTTGCACAGCTGTTCGATACTCTTGGCATCACCGGCATCGACAGCGAGAACTTTAACCGGGAATACCTGTTTAACCTCGGCTACGGCAGCAAGACGATGCCGTATGCGCAGGAGTGCTGCCAGCAGCTCTATCAAGCCGGCTGCCGGCTGTATATCCTGACCAACGGTGTCGCCGCTACCCAGCGCCGCCGTCTGGATGCCAGCGGTCTGATGCCTTACTTTTCCGGCGTCTTTGTATCGGAGGAAAGCGGCTATCAAAAACCGCTGAAGGAATATTTTGACTATGTCTTTGCACGCATCCCCGACTTTGACCGGCAGCGGGCGCTGATGGTCGGCGACTCCCTCTCGTCGGACATCGAAGGCGCCAGACGTGCCGGCGTGGATGCCTGCTGGCTCAATCTGCACGACAAGCAGCCACCAGAGGGACTGCCCATTCGCTTTACCATCTCCTCCCTGCGCCAGCTGCCCGACATCATCCTGCACGGCGCAGAATCATTCCAAGTCCACAAGGAGGAAAAAAAATGAAAGATTACCAAACGCTCAATTCTCAAATCATCGACTCCTGGTGCGAATCCGGCTGGCAGTGGGGACAGCCCATCTCCCACCAGCAGTATCTGGATGCCCTTGCCGGAAACTGGGGTGTCTACCTCACCCCGACCAAAACGGTCCCAAAGGAATGGTTCGGAGATTTGCAGGGCAAACAGCTGCTGGGACTTGCCAGCGGCGGCGGACAGCAGCTGCCCATCTTTTCCGCTCTGGGCGCACAGTGTACCCTGCTGGACTACTCCAGCCGCCAGTGTGAAAGCGACCGGATGGTCGCCCGTCGGGAAGGCTACTCTATTCACATCATCCAGGGGGATATGACCCAGCCGCTCCCCTTTGCAGACGAGAGCTTCGACCTCATCTTTCATCCGGTATCCAACTGCTATGTGGAAAAGGTGGAGCCAATCTTTCTGGAATGCTACCGCGTTTTGAAAAAAGGCGGCATCCTGCTGTGCGGACTGGACACCGGCATCAACTACCTGTTCGATGAAGAGGAGCGCTGCCTGACCTATCCTCTGCCTTTTAACCCGCTCCAGGACCCGCAGCTGTACGAGGTGTCGATGAAAAATGACTGGGGAATCCAGTTTTCTCACACGCTGGAGGAACAGCTCGGCGGTCAGCTAAAAGCCGGATTCCTCCTCACCGACCTGTATGAGGATACCAACGGTGAAGGCAGGCTGCACGAATTTGGTGTCCCGAGTTTTATAGCGACCCGCGCAGTAAAATAAAATACATCTCTGTGCTTTCTTTCCGACCGGTGTTTTTGCCGGTCGGAGTTTTTTTGCTAAAATACGCCTGGTGGGTTGTCAGCATCGAGGCACTTGATGTGATAAAAATAAAATATAATAGATTAAAAGTAATATATACTTGACTTATTGTCGCTTTTGTTTTATAATTCAAAGCACAGGGAGGCGAGCGGATGAGCAAAAACATCAATCTGAAGATTGCCCGTGCCAAAAAAGATATGACACAAAAGGAGCTGGCGGAGCAAATCGGTGTTTCCAGACAAACCATCAATGCCATCGAAAAAGGGGAATACAATCCCACCATCAAGCTGTGCCTAAAAATCTGCTGGGCACTCGATTGCCGATTGGACGATCTGTTTTGGGAGGAGAAAGAGAATGAAGAATAAAGTGATTTTGGACGAAATGCAGCAAAAGACCCTTTTGGAAATCGAACACAAAACCTTACACATCGCCCTGACCGGACTGCTGATTGTCATCCTGATGCAGCAAATCTTTTGGAAAGACGGACAAAACACCCTGGGAGAAGCAGCAGTCCTGCTGATTTCCTCCGGCTACCTGCTGCTGTCCTACATCAAAAACGGAATTTGGGACCGCACCAAACCCTTCAGCGCCAAAACCAACCGGGTCATCAGCCTGCTGGTCAGTCTGGCAATGGGTATCTTCTTGGGAGTGACCAACCAGCTGCGCTACCATGACCCGCTCAGCTCCGTTCTCACCTTTGTAATAAGCTTTCTATGCTCGTGCTGCTGGGTATTTTCTTTGCCGTCATCGGAAAGCTGTATCTGCACAGAGTCAAACAGCTGGACGAACAGGCAGACAAGCAGCTTGCCCTTATCGTCCGTCAGATGCAGGATAGTGCGGTTGGGTGACTCAAGAGAAAGAAAAAAGAGACCTCATCTCGTCAAAAAACTAAATCATAAAAGCATCAAAGAGGGCATTCAAATGAAACAAAATCGAATTTTTGACCAGAATAGTTCTCAAAAAGCACGTTCTTGGCACTATAATATGGACACCAACCGAGCGGAAGCCCAGTTCGCTGATGGCTCTGCCATTGCCATTGACTGCCTTGCCATCGAGGACGAATACGGCAATACCCCGGCACAGCGAGCTGAACTTGATTGGCTACTATACAACAAGCCCTTGGAGTGCGTCCAGCTTGTGCTGAGTGGTGAGATTGAGCATTATCTCTCACTTGGCTGTGACCATGGCAAACTGAAAGACTAACCTCTAAATAGGCCAAACAACCCGCTACTTGCAGTCGCTGCAAATGGCGGGTTGTTTGCTTATTTTAAGTTTTTCCTTTGCTCATAGTAGTGCAAAATCAATGTAGTGCAAAATCAATGGCCCAACGGTCAAAGAAATCACAAATATCAGGCAAATCTACTGGTTTCTTATAAATGTCATTCTAAAATTCAATGGATTTTGCTATTTCTAGCACTTGTTTTTTCGACACGAAAGTCGATTTAACCCTATATTTTATGTATCTCTCGATGATTTCAAGTTTGCCATTTTGGGGGCTTGATTATTGAGAAAATTCTAAATTCCAAAAAGGTCTATCATTTTCATCAATCGCATCGTTATTGAGAATAAGCACTGCACCACCACTTAACAGAGGAGGCAGCTGTAAATAGCTTATATTATTTATTGAGAAAATGAAACGCTATTGCAACAGTTGAATACTGTATATTTTATCAAATTGATACGGATCTGATAGCAACACCTTACCGTTTGATATCACAAGAATGCTTTCGCCTTCTTTAAGATACGACAACTGAAGATTTCCTTTCAAGTAGTTTGATACGCCATAAATTATATAATTGTCATCCGTATCATATAATTGATTTTTTGCAGTCGCATAAATACAATTGTTCTTCAGGTCAACTTCTTCAATTATAAGTTCCGATTTTTTTCTTCCGAATGTATTCGATTGAAATAGAATGCAGAGAACCACTGCCACAAATGCTATGCCAACCATAATCTTCCGTTTGCATTTCATTTTATCAACCTCTGTATGAAAGGAACAGCGTATAAAGCGATTGTGTTATTCTCAATGCCCCTGTATAAGAAGTTGGATATGAAGAACCATCAATTGTGCTTCCATCTTTATGGATTCCGATAGCTACATACCCAGCTCCAGAAATATATTCTACAAGAGGACCACCACTAAAGCCACCTGTCAAATCCCAATCGCCCTTGAGATATTTTGAAGTCTGACTTCTAATATACCCAGAAGATTTACACATCCGATATCTCGCATCGGCACCATTTATTTGGCTCGGATAGCCATAAGCATACACCAACTGTGATGATGAATAATTGCTAGACTGCCAATGTAACCCAAGCCATCCCGTTTTCGTTCCTAAATTATTCTTGAGCGTAATAATCGCCCAATCCTCCGAACTTGTTCCAGCAAGATAAGAATCACTAACAATCATCGAACTTGCCGATACATTTTCGCTTCCAAAAGGTTTACTATTATCAGATCGAGCAGGTGCGACATTTACCGACTTAACGTAGGCTTTTTCCTTTATACTGTATAGATTATGTGCTGCTGTTGCAAGTGCATTAGGCCCAATCATAAATCCAGAACCATAATTTGTCCCTCCATTATTGGTCGTTATCTGTAGGCATACCGTACTACAATATGGTGTTGCCGTTGGATTATCAACAACAGTGATATCATTGCTTCCGATAATCGCATACAGATCGGATAGATCAATATCCGAAATCTTTCCATTTGGAAAATAGCCTGCAGTTGTCTCTCCATCCGTGAAGGAATTGGTTTCAACTATAATTTCCTCTATAGATTCTTCTTTTGTATCAAAATCGTATCTATGGTATCTCTCGATATGAGATTTGCTTCCATCACTTTGATTATCTGCAAAAGCAGTCAGCCCAGAGTTAAGCTCCATTGAAGAAAGAGCCACAATCCCACTTGCTTTCAAAAAAATTCTACGAGATATTTTTTCACTAGCTATTTTAATTTTCCTTCTTTACTTTTAGAGTATACACAAGATTTCTTATACATCAGTTGCTCTGCATTGGAAACACCTCCGTAAAATTTTTCATACGTTAGAGCCATCCTTATTTTAGATTTCAACTTTTACTTTCGCAAAAAAATAAATACCACTGATTTTTTATCCAATAGCCGTGCTAAGATTTATCTCTATGGGATTCAACACATGCGTCTGCTGGCACAACCAAGCCCAATTGTTCACTGTAGTAGTAAACAAGTCGTCATAGTTGTTGTCATATGCAAAATCAAATGTGTCATGAACGGTAATCAAGTAATACATTATAGAATTACCAATCATGAAGCCTGTTCCAGAGGTGCTTACCCTATGCAATGCATAGAATAAATCTGCATTATCAGACTTTTGAATTGTAAAAGACCAACTTCCTCCACTAAAATCTTTCAAGCCACTATTAAGTACTTTGTTTTTATAATTATTAAAAACTGTTGTCGTGTTTAACTTGTCAAGCAATGGCGTCGAAGAATCCGTCACACTCTCAGAATAGTCAATATTATATACAGAGAATTCAACCATAAGAGCCGCACATTCATATCCCTTATCCCGTGCAATTTGCGCAGCTGCCAACCATGCAAGCTGTGTATTATTTAACAAATTTCCAGATGCACGTGTTTGATCTTCATCTTTCATCTTATCGATAAACTTATTTAATTCATCTATCGACATTCCCGAAAAATCAACATGATACTTATCATTCATGCTTTGAATAACAGGATTGCTAGCTTTACGGCTGCTTATGTTAGCAGCATAAGACACAGTATTTATCGAAAACAAAAAACACACTGAAAGAATTAATGATACGAACCTCTTCATAACGAACCTCCTTAAATTCTGTACTCTACTATATAAATTGTGTGCTTCTCATCATCCCAGACAACGAGACTAAAATTCACATCTTCAGAATGTAAAAGCAATGTATTCATTTCGGCTTCCGAGCGTAGTTCCTTATGCTGACTATTATCATAAAGAAAAAAATTTCCACTTGCAATTTCAGGAATCACAAAATCTAATCCAAAATATGACGACACATTTTTTAATATAGAAGATATGGTTGGAGAATCATTAATTTTCTCCCATGAATCGAGTTGATGAATAATTTTGGCTGCATCCACATCGTAGTATACCGCTAACATTATCCCATCATTTTGCAATCCGCCATAAGCCTCATATATCAACGATTCAGAGTATGTTGCTTTTCCAATTTTGAATTGTTTCAAATAATCTCGTTTTTCATATTTGCTTTTTCTTCCAAGCATAAAGCCCAAAAGCAAGCACAGTGCGACTATAGCTAGGTATCGGATAACTCGCGTTGGTCTCGCCTTTATAATTACCTCACACCTTTCTAACTTGCTGAAATATATAACAAACTCCACTTATCTACTGGTACTTCCGGTAATGGTTTCGCTCCGTCCATCGGAATAGCTAAAGGTCGCAGAATACTCAAGCCTATAAGATTTTCCGGGCTTAGTGTTAAAGCTACTGCTCACCATGCAGGTTGAGGTCGTGCTGCTGTTTGAGCAGCTACTTACTTTTTGCCATGTTCCAATTGTCCCCTTTTCATAGAGAACGCCTGAAACGCTGATTTTCTTTACTCCAGTTCGAGTCTGGGCATCAACCTGATAGTATGTTTGGTAAATAGATCCGTTGACCGTACTATCGCCTACATACCGTTCAGACTTTTCAGCGGCCATTGCGGTGCAGGCAAAGCTCAAGAGAATCACCGCTGAAACAACAATGGACAACAAACGCTTTTTCGACATAGACATACACCTCCGTTTTTTTGCTCCCATCAAGAGCCTTTGTATAATCAACGCAATTCGCATTCGCTTCGTTTCAATTTTCAGGAGAAAATTTTTCAAATTTTCCATCTTTGTAAGTTCAGACAAAAAGAAAGCCAGACATTTGTGAACTCTCACAAGTGTCCAGCTTTCTTAACGGATACCTTCCGCAATTTTCATAATCTCATCGTATGGAATGTTTCCCATAACGGTATGTGTAATCCCCCGATGTTCCCAACTTAGAGTATAAACATTCTTTCCATGTTCATCCGTACTGGTTCCAAGTACACCATCTGCTTCTCCGACCTTTACGGTTTCGTACACTGTATGCTCATTATCAAACAGGGACTGCTGCCCTGGCTGGATAATTGAGCAACGGACTGTGTAGCTTTCCTCTGTTTCTTTTGACGAGTAAACATGTAAAAAGTTTTCTGCTCGCTCAAATTTCTGCACATCGTCCATTTCAAAGCCGTTCGGCACATAATGGTCGCTGTATCCATCCGGGAGCCACTCCAGCGGTTCGCCATCCACCTGATAAGTCAGCTGCATCTCAATGGGCAGAAATTTTTGAATCATCGTATAGACTGCCCTGCGGAAATCAGCGCTGACCGCAAGAGCACCAACCGTCAGCATTACGAGTGTCAATGCCGCAATTAGTACTCGTTTCAACACTGGGTGGTGCTTTTTCTTCTTTAAGGCCTCTGTCATTCGTTCGTCCCATTGGGACGTATCTGGGTAGATTTCCTCAAACTGCTTTGGCGTTGGAAGCGAATCCAGTTCTCTTTGCGCATCTGCACGAAGTGCCATCATCAAAGCCGCATCAAATGAAATGTCTGTCCGCTCACTCATGGCTGTTCATCTCCTTCCATAATAGTTTTCGTCCTCGAAAGAGCCGTGTTCGTACCACTTCATCCGTTAATCCCAGCGATTTTGCAATCTCACGGTTTGTATATCCCATTGCCAAAAGGCGTAGCGGATCACGGTACATCGGTTTCATTTGGCCAATCAGTTCTGTTAGACGTTCAATGTTATCGGTGCTAACTGCTGCATCATCCGGCACCGGAGCGGCATCTGGTTCGTTTGGGACATCTTCCAGCAATTCTTCTCGTTGTTTGCGAAGCATATCATATGCACGGCTTCTACTACAACTAACGAGATAAGCAGCGAGTTCGTGACAGTTTTCTCGATGAATTTTAGAAAAATTTTTTGCAACGTACAAAAATACCTCTTGTAGCACATCCTCTGCCAGATACGAATCATCCATGATTTTGTAAGCGGTATGGTAAACCAGCCGTTTGTATGTATTGTACACCTCGGTAAAATCTTCTTCAAAGTTTCGATCATCAAGCACACTTAGATATAACGCAAGCAACGCAGTCACCTCTATTCACATTGATTGTGTGTAGTGTACCACGAACCAATAAAAATGTCGAATACAACCAACTTTTGAAAAGGAGCGTGATGCCATTGACCCAACCGAAAACCGATCTCGCCTATCTCCGCAGCGAGAAAGCCAAAGCAGAACAGCAGCTGCGCTACTACCAGCACCGGGAGAAAATTCTGGAACACCAGATACCGGAGCTGACCCGCAAGGCCCGTGTGCATCGGCTGTGTACCCGTGCCGGAATGCTGGAAAGTTTTCTGATTGCGCCGGAAGAACTCACCAACGATCAGGTGATGGAGCTGCTGAAAATTGCGTTCCGTCAACCAGAAGTTGCGCTGGCACTTGCAAAGATGATTCACGACTTGCAGGAACGCCGCAGCGTTTCAAACCCTTTAGAATAAAGGGCGCAATTATACACCGTTCCGGTGAAATTGCGGTCTTGCAGACGGCTCGATGAAATCGAAGCTGGCGTTTGTGCGCCAGCCCGATTCCATCCCAAGGAAAACTGCATTTTCCTTGCGCTGCTAACGCAGCTATCCTTTTGCGGCTCCCGCCTGAGGCCGAAGCGCACGGCACTCCGTTCCAAGGCGGTGAGCAAAACCGAATACGATTCCAGATCGTTCATCAAGAGCAATCTTGCTGGGCGGTCTTTTTGTTTGGGGGTGATGCCTATTCCGTGTCCGCATTTCAAAATTACCATCGTCAAGCGCAGCCAAGGGCAGTCCGCTGTTGCCGGGGCCGCTTACCAAAGCGGCGAACGGCTGTTCAGCGAGTACGACCAGAGAACAAAATTCTACAACAAGAAGAAAGAGCTTGTCCACGCTGAGATCATGCTGCCATCCTATGCGCCGCCCGGATATGCAGACCGGGCGACCCTCTGGAACGCCGTAGAAGCTGTGGAGAACCAGTGGAACTCCCAGCTTGCCCGGCGCATCGTGCTGGCGTTCCCGGTGGAGGTGCCGAAGGAGCAGTATTTGTCCATGATAAAAGAGTTTTGTCAGGAGCAGTTTGTTTCCAAAGGGATGATTGCCGACTTTGCCATCCACGACAAGGGAGATGGAAACCCACACGCTCACATTCTGCTGACGCTCCGGGCAATAGATGAACACGGCAAGTGGCTCCCGAAAGCCAGAAAGGTGTACGACCTTGACGAGAACGGTGAGCGCATCCGGCTCGCTTCCGGCAACTGGAAGTGCCACAAGGAAAACACGGTGGACTGGAACGACCAGAAGTACGCCGAGGTCTGGCGGCATAGCTGGGAAACCATCACCAACCGCTATCTGGAAGCCGCTGGCAGACCAGAACGTGTTGACCTGCGCTCCTTTGAGCGGCAGGGCATCCAGC